>Ga0255761_10004339_pt1 | contig 12598 bp, 11 predicted proteins | sample 071ome_29_FD_179961 | JGI IMG/M metagenome (GOLD analysis project Ga0255761, IMG submission 179961) | Coastal salt marsh microbial communities from the Groves Creek Marsh, Skidaway Island, Georgia - 071407BT metaG (version 2) | ecosystem: Environmental > Aquatic > Marine > Intertidal zone >... | reverse complement strand
AAACACCACCTGAAGAAACACCACCTGAAGAAACACCACCTGAAGAAACACCACCTGAAGAAACACCACCTGCCCCGAGATCTGATGCAACACCACCTGAGAGTCCAGGAGAAAGTCCTGCACCAACACCTGGTGGTACACCTGCAACACAAGATCCAGACGCAGGCGATGGTCCTGAACCATCACAATCATCAGAACCAGAATTTACATTAAGTGGCAATCTACGTCAAGGTAGCAGAGGTGATGAAGTAAGACGCTTACAAGCAGCACTAAACATGCCACAAAGCGAACAAGATGGTATTTTTGGTCCACGTACAGCACAAGCAGTAAGAACATTCCAACAAAACCAAGGACTACAAGTTGATGGTATTGTTGGAGCTCAAACACTTGCAGCAATACAAAGGCTTAGAGGAAATCCAAATGCTCCTAGTGATGTACAGCCTGGACAAATTCAAAACCAAAGCAGAGAAAACAAAGGAAATGCACTAGTGGAAGGTATTCTAAAAAATGCAGGCTTAGAAAAGAAAAGACTTGATGAAGCAAGCATTAGTATAAATGGTGCTGATGCAAGCGAAGTTGCAGAAATATTACGTATGATGCAACTAGCAGGAGCATCAGGTGCTAAAGTAGTTGGAGCAGATGATATTAATCCTGGTCCTAAGCCTTGCCCAATATGTGGTAAAGTACACGGCCCAATGCCATCACCAGGCGGTTGTGGTAGTAAACCATCAGAACCAGGAATGGGCGATATGATCCGTATGATTAGTTCAGAAGAAGAAGAACTAGACGAATGGGAAAACAACGCACCAGGACACGAAGGCGATGCTGAGTATATGAATGCAACTGACGCAGCATATCCAGAAGGCAACGATATGCACAAAAAGAAAAAATCATATCCTGCAACAGCAGGCGGCGACAATCCAATGAACACAGAATCATTAGAGTCAGAGCTAAAATCAAAACTAACACAAGCACTTGCTGAAAAGAAAGCAAAGCCAGACTATATTGACATTGACAACGATGGCGACACAGAAGAACCAATGAAGAAAGCAGTCAAAGATAAAGAAGAAACAGCCGAAGGTTATAAAATTGGCAAGTTCAAAAAAAGACACAAGCAAAAAGCTAGATTTATGTAATACATCCCCCCCGACTTCAATAGCGCCTTAGGGCGCTATTTTTTTGGTTAAATACAATATGAGCAAAAGTTTAGACGGCGTATTAACAAAAAAAGCCAATCAACAGGAAACATATACAGAAGCACAAATACAGGATCTTATGTTATGTATGGATCCTGATTTAGGTTATTTGCATTTTGCAAAACACTTTGCACACATACAGCATCCTACAAAAGGAAAACTTCTATTTGATCCTTACGAGTATCAAGAACGTTTAATGTACAGTTATCATAGTTATAGATTTAACATTAATATGATGCCTAGACAAACAGGAAAAACAACTTGTGCAAGTATCTATTTGTGTTGGTATGCTATGTTTAATCCTGATCAAACTATTCTTATTGCCGCACACAAATATACAGGTGCGCAGGAGATTATGCAACGTATAAGATATGTATATGAATTATGCCCCGATCATATACGTGCAGGTGTGACAAGTTATAACAAAGGCAGTATGGAATTTGAAAACGGATCACGTATTATTAGTCAAACAACTACAGGCACTACTGGACGTGGTTTATCTATTTCATTGTTATACTGTGACGAGTTTGCGTTCGTACAACCTAATATTGCCGAAGAGTTTTGGACTTCAATTTCACCTACACTAGCAACAGGTGGTAAAGCTATTATTACTAGCACACCAAACTCAGACGAAGACACGTTTGCTACTATTTGGAAACAAGCAGAACAAAAGTTTGATGAATACGGAAATGAAAACGATGTAGGTATAAACGGCTTTCATGCATTTAGAGCAGATTGGAATGAACATCCTGACAGAGATGAACAATGGAAAGCAGACGAAATCGGTCGTATTGGTGAAGAAAAGTTTAGACGTGAGTACGGCTGTGAATTCCTAATCTTTGATGAAACACTAATAAACAGTATTAAACTTGCAACAATGGAAGGTGTAAGTCCTTTATTGCACATGGGACAAGTGCGCTGGTATAAAAAACCAGATCCAAAGTTTAACTATGTAATAGGGTTAGATCCCGCAATGGGCACAGGAGGTGATAATGCTGCTATACAAGTATTTGAATTGCCTACTTATGAACAAGTAGCAGAATGGCAACATAATCTTACTGCTATACCTGGACAAATACGTGTGCTTAGAGATATTTGTACATACATTTGGGAAGAAACAAAACAGCAATCAAATATATACTGGAGCGTAGAAAACAACGGCATAGGTGAAGCTGCATTATTAGTAATACAAGACTTTGGAGAAGAAAATATTCCAGGTTTGTTTATCAGTGAACCTATACGCAAAGGACACGTTAGAAAGTTCCGCAAAGGCTTTAATACAACACACAGTTCAAAAACAACTGCTTGTGCTAGATTAAAAACAATGATAGAAAATGACAAATTAGTTGTAAAAAGCAAAACATTAGTTAGTGAGCTTAAATCATTTATTGCTACTGGTAGTAGTTTCCAAGCAAAACCAGGACACAGTGATGATTTAGTAAGTGCTACTATTTTGTTATTAAGAATGATGACTGTAATGAAAGACTGGGATCCTACGGTTTATGATACGTTTGCACAAATAGAACATGACGATGATTATGAAATGCCCATGCCGATCTTCATAAGCAGCAATTATTGATAAATACTTTACTATGAAAAACTTAGATACAATAGCTGAACAATTATTCAACGAAATACGTGGACGCTTTCCAAGTGTTGAACTCGGTGATTCCGAAGGTAATATTACCAACGAACCAAAAGCAGCAAGATTTTACGATTTTGACTTTCAATCAAATGGAAGAAAATTAGGTAAAGTTAGTGTTAGTTTAGATGAGAGCGATGGCATTGTTGTAATGTACAGCAAAAATTTCGTTGAAAACGAATTTGGATCTATTAAGACAGATTGGTATGGGTTCCTAAAAAATCTAAGAACATTTACAAAGAAAAGATTGCTAAATTTTGAAGTAAGAGATATTAACAGATCTAACCTAACAAAAAGAGATTATAAATTTTTAGCTAGTAATCGTAGCGGAGAACAAACAATGGCTGAATCAAGAATGTATGGAAACGCAAAAACAAGTTTCCAAAAGATTGGTGGTGCAAAACTATCAATCAAGCACACAGGTGCTATAGAAGAAGGCGGAAGTCGTACTTCAAAAATTGGTGCTATTTTCATTGAAAATACAGACGGTGAAAGATTCAAGTATCCATATAAACATCTAAGTGGTGCTAGAGCATTAGCATTACATATTAGCGAAGGTGGTCATCCATTTGATGATTTTGGCAAATACATTACAGGACTAAGTGAAGAACTATCTAATCTCCGCAAGTTCAAAACTTACATGGGTCGCAGTAGTGTAATGGCAGAAAGTCTAGCTGAGCACATGGGCACAGTAAATGAAAGAATGGTAGCAGTCAAAAAAGAAATCCAAAATCTTCAAAAGCCATCATATTACGCCGAAGCGTTTGAACAGTATGTGCCAATTGAAGAAACAGAAGTTCCAAGTGAAGTTGCAGAAAACTGGATTGACCAATTGACTGTAAAACAGTTTAATGAAGAACTAAAAGATGTATTTCCTTACATTTACAACCTAGTAAGCGAAACTACAAAAACAAAAGAATTGCATTTCGAAGATATTATTTCAGAGCAGGCAAAAGACTATGTTGAATATGAGGTACAACCAGGCGATACATTAACAGCTATTGTGCAAAGTATGAACGACGAAGGCATAGAAACAACAGTTGATCAGATTATGATTGATAACAGATCAGTAGTTGATTCTAAAGGCAATGTTAATGCCGGTACAGTCCTTAGAATTAGAGAACCAGTACAAATTGGTGCAAGTCCTACAACACCAGGCGCAACTAGAGGCATTGATCCTGCACAAAATTACAGTGCAGCAGACTTAGCAAGACTAACAGGACAACCAGGATACAGTGAAGCAATTGATAGAGCTATTGATAGTTTAATGGGCCAATTTGCTGATAAACTAGATGAAGCAAATTCAGGCAAAAGAATTGATCGCAACGGCGACGGCAAAAACGATTGGGAAGATGTTAAACTTGCACGTATGGCAGCCGCAGCCGCAGCAAACAACGACGACGATGAAGAAGAAGAGTCAAAAATACCACTAGGCGAATTTATACTTTCATATTTTGATAGAGAAACTGGCCAGTTTCCAAAAGGTCCAACTGCCGTACTTACTATGGTAGAAAAAGAATACGGAGAACGTTTTGTAAGGCCAGCACAAAAGTTCATAGAACGCATCGACGCAAAGGTCGCAGAAGTAATGGGCTACAGAGAGGCAGATAATTTTAATTTAGAAGAAGCAGGCGAGGAATTAGGTAATTTAATCAAAACAGGTGTTTCCGGTGCCTACAAATACATTGAAAAAACAATTAGAGATTTTGAAGTTCTACTACAACAAAATCCTAATCATCCTAAAGCACAGCAATACAGACAGGAGTTGGATCAGTTGAAAACAATGTTAGCAAATGCTCAAATGCAGATGGGTGAAAGTCTTTTCAAAAAAGCAAAAATACTAGAAGCAAAACAAGAGATTTATAGAATAAAACAATTAGCAGAAGCGGCAACAGCAGCAGATGCAAATGCTCTTACACAGGCAGTCAGAGATTTCCAAACAGCAGCAGGATTGGAAGCAGATGGTGTTGTTGGTCCTGAAACCAAAGAAGCACACAGGGCAGCAATGGCTAACAGCACAGCAGCAATTGACAATAGAATGGATGCAGATGCAGCAGCAACAAGAGATCCAAATAGTCCACAAGCAGCAGGAGATGCACCGGCAGCACCTGCTCAAGGACAACAAGGTGCCGCACCTGCACCTACTGCAAGAACAGCAGGACAAGGTCAGTTTGAAAGATCAGTTCAAGTAGGCGGACAAGTGTATGCTAACGATGCAGATGCTATTTCAGCACTGATGGGTAAAGGCGCAAGAACACAAGAAGAAGAAACGTGGCTAACAGGTAAGGCAAGAGAATATGGTTTCTATGGTAACCAAGCTGCACTACCAGGTATATTGGATAGAATAAGACAGGGTGCAGCAGCACAAGATGCAGCTGATGATGCAGCAGCAGTAGATGGTGATCCGGCAACAGCACAGCCAAGAGCACAAGGCGCTGCTAATGCAAATTATCCAAGTATGGCAGCAGCAATGCAAAATGTTAACTATTGGGAACCGGGTGAACAGGTCACTATTGCTGGACAACCACATGTTAGAGATGTTGACGCACAAGGAAATAAAATATTCCGTCCTGTAAATCAACAAGGAGCAGCAGCACCAGCAGCAGCACCATTGCCCGGAAGCGGCGGTCCACGCACAAGAGGCGGACGTAGAGGCACAAGATAAAATAAAGTTAGCCGGTTTAAGATAATCGGCTAACTCTTTGAAAATTTTGTCAAAAAAACAGTTGACAAGATAAATAAACTTGTGTAGTATAAAGTTAATGTGCTACACACTTAAGGCACATAGAACATAGGCATTATATAAGGAGGCATAACTATGGCATCATTAGCAGAAATTAGAGCAAAGCTCAAAGAACAAGAAAATCGTACAAGCGGCAATACTAGCGGCGGTGGCGATAACGCAATTTACCCATTTTGGAATATGAAAGAAGGCGAGCAAGCAACGCTACGCTTTTTGCCTGATGGCGACGATTCAAACACTTTCTTCTGGAAAGAGCGTTTGATGATTAAACTTCCATTTGCTGGTGTAAAAGGCGAAACTGATTCACGTCCAGTACAAGTACAAGTTCCATGTATGGAAATGTATGGTGAATCTTGCCCAATCCTACAAGAGGTGCGTGGTTGGTTCAAAGATCCAAGTCTTGAAGACATGGGTCGTAAGTATTGGAAAAAGCGTTCTTACATCTTCCAAGGTTTTGTTGTAGATGATCCATTAAAAGAAGATGCGCAGCCAGAGAATCCTATTCGTAGATTCATCATTGGTCCACAAATCTTCCAACTAATTAAAGCAGCACTAATGGATCCAGATATGGAAGAACTACCAACAGATTATACTGCTGGTGTAGACTTCCGTCTTGCAAAAGGCTCAAAAGGTGGTTATGCTGATTACGGCGCAAGTAATTGGGCACGTAGAGAGCGTCCACTAGGTGATGCAGAGATGTCGGCAGTTAACACACACGGTTTGTTTAACTTGAATGATTTCCTTCCTAAAAAGCCAACTGAAGTAGAACTTAAAGTTCTTACTGAAATGTTTGAAGCAAGTGTAGATGGAGAAGCATATGATCCAGAACGTTGGAGCAATTACTTCCGTCCGGCAGGTATGGCAGCACGTACTGGTGATCCAAACACACAGAACAATACTCCAACACCGGCTCCACAACCAGCAGCAGCACCAGTACAAGAAACTGTAACTGACACTGGTTGGCAAGATCCGACACCTGCTCCAGCAGCACAACCTGAACCTACTCCTGCTCCAGCAGCAGAAGCAGCACCAGCAGACAATGGTGGTGGCGCTCAAGACATTCTTGCAATGATCCGAGCACGTCAAGGTCAGTAAAAACAATACTGTAGGCTTGTTTTTTAACAAACAAGTCTACAGACTTTACGCTTTTTAGAATAGGAGATATATATGGCTACTAAGGCATTCGATCCTACTAAGTTTCGAAACTCATTAACAAAATCTATTAAAGGTATGAGTGCAGGCTTTAATGATCCACAAGATTGGATCAGTACAGGTAACTATGCACTAAATTATCTACTAAGTGGTGATTTCCGTAAAGGTATTCCACTAGGTAAAGTAAGCGTGTTTGCAGGCGAATCAGGTGCAGGCAAGTCTTACATTGTGTCTGGCAACATTGTAAAGTCAGCACAAGAACAAGGTATCTTTGTTGTACTAATTGACAGTGAAAATGCACTAGATCAAACTTGGCTAGAAGCATTAGGTGTTGATTGTGATGACAGCAAACTACTCAAACTAAACATGGCAATGATTGATGACGTTGCGAAAACTATTTCAACATTTATGGATGACTATCGCTCAATGAACGAAGAAGATCGTCCTAAGGTGTTGTTTGTAGTAGATTCGCTAGGTATGCTTATGTCGCCAACTGAAGTTAATCAGTTTGAAGCAGGTGATATGAAAGGTGACATGGGTCGTAAGGCTAAAGCACTGAAAGCACTTGTTACCAACTGTGTGAATATGTTTGGCAGTTACAATGTAGGTATGTGTGTTACTAACCACACTTACGCATCGCAGGATATGTTCGATCCAGATGATAAGATTAGTGGCGGCAGCGGCTTTGTTTATGCAAGTTCAATGGTTGTAGCAATGAAAAAACTAAAACTAAAAGAAGATGCAGACGGCAACAAAACTTCACAAGTGCATGGTATTAGAGCAGCGTGTAAAGTTATGAAAACACGTTATGCAAAACCTTTTGAAGCAGTGCAAGTGAAGATTCCATACGAAACAGGTATGGATCCATATTCAGGCATGTTTGATTTGTTAGAAGCAAAAGGCTTGCTTGAAAAACAAGGCAATCGCTACAAGTATACTGATAGCGAAGGAAATGAAACACTAGAATATCGTAAGAACTGGACAGGTGAACTACTCGAAATGATCATGGCCGATTTACCGGCAAAAGAGCAACAAATGGTAAATATCGACAACACAGTCGAAGAAACTGTGATTGATCATAACGAGGAGTTTGCTGAAGAATGAACGACGAGTTCTTTGCCGATATATGGATGTTATTCAAAGAATATTTCGACAAGAAACATATTGAATTAGCAGCAGAAAAATTTGTTGACACACTTATCGATTACGGAGTTGATGATACACGTTTACAAGATTTGCTAGGTACTGATAAGCACCTAGATGCTGCTATTCAATATTACTTGGAACTGGATAACGACTATAACGACGAATGGGATGACTAATGGGATGGTACAGCAAGGTAAGCCGCGATATAAGCGAAATACCAGCAGCTATACAATTTTTTGAGACAGAACTATTACAAGCTAAACAAGAATGTAAATTACATGGCAATGTTGAAAAACAAGCAAGTATGATGCCTGGTATAGTTGAACATAGATTTAACCAGTTACAAGAAATTGAAGCAATACTTGAATACTTAAATATTGAACTACGTAGATTACGTAGTTCATTTTTCAAAAAATATTTAGAAAACTATCAACGAGCTCTGTCGAGCCGTGACGTTGAAAAATACGTTGACGGTGAGGCAGACGTTGTTGACTATGAAAAGATTATCAACGAGTTTGCATTGTTACGCAACAAGTGGCTAGGAGTCTTAAAGGCATTGGACCAGAAGCAATGGCAGATAACTAATATAGTAAAGCTAAGGGTTGCTGGAATGGAAGATGCTACGTTATGAAAAAAGTTTTTGATTATTGGATGCCAGATAGTGACAATCATTTTGAACGTCTTATTAATAAAAGAGTTAACAACGGAGGGCCACCTGAATACCAAGATGATGTAAGAGATATGGCATACAAATATGTCAAAGATTTTGATCTTGCTATCGATGTTGGTGCTAATGTTGGACTATGGACAAAACCATTAACAAAAAAATTTAACAAGGTTATTGCATTTGAACCTATGCCTCAAGTGTTAGAATGTTTAGAAAAAAATGTTCAAGACCTGCCAGTAGAAATACATCGTTATGCACTAGGCAATACAAATGGAAATGTTGAAATGCAATGGGATCCTGTTAATACAGGAAATAGTCATATTACTGAAGTAGGATCAGGTACTATAGAAATTAAAAAACTAGACGATTTGAATTTGCCTAAATTTGGCATGTTAAAAATAGATTGCGAAAGACACGAACTACAAGTATTACAAGGCGCTCGTGAAACTATATTAAAATACAAACCTATTGTTATTTGTGAACAGCATCCTGATACTGATTACAATGCAGGTGCTTATTTGAAAGATGTACTAGGCGCTTGGGAATTAGGTCATGTAAGAAAAGATTATATTTTTGGATTTGGAGGATAGTATGGGCATTACAGTTATATCAACATACAGTCCTGGTAACTATGCAGATTATGCAAAACACTTTGTAAGCACATTAAAAAGATATGTCGATCCTAGTGTTAAAGTTGTTCTTTATACAGATCAACCACAGGATTTTAGAAAACAAAATTGGCACAATTTAATCCTAAATGACTGTTGTCCTGATTTAGTTGCGTTCAAAGAACGTAATGGGCACAGGCCTTTGAAACCAGGCAAGCGTGGGTTTATTAAAGATGCTGTTAGATTCTCTCATAAGAGTTATGCAATTTGCCATGCTGCAATGAATTGCACTACCAAGCAATTGGTTTGGTTAGACGCAGACACTGTCTGTTTAAGTCCTTTATCAACAAGATTCTTCAAAAGACAATTACCAAATGATGCATTTTGTAGTTATTTAGGCAGAGAACCTAAATACACAGAAACAGGTTATTTGCAATTTGATATGACAAATCCATTTGCAAAAGAATTTTTTGAAATGTGGAAAATGTATTATGATACAGATGCAATATACAATCTACGTGGACATTTAGATTGTCATGTGTTTGATATTGTAAGAAAACAATTTGAAGTTAACGGTGATATTATAGGACACAATCTTGCTGAAGGTGTAGATAAAAGTCACTTCAATAAAGTATTTAGAGGCAAATTACGTCATAACAAAGGTGAGTCAAAGATTACATGGAAAAGTATTGCTTAACAGGATCACACGGATTTATCGGCAGCCATTACTACAAATATTTACAAAAGCAAAATGCACACGTGGTGCCCTATGATAAAAAAATACGTGGCGAAGATTTAGCAGACAAAAATACTACAAAATTACTGCCTGATTATGATATTGTAATTCACCTTGCTGCAACCAACGGCACAAAATTATTTTATGAACAACCTACTGATGTGCTAATTAATAATACGTTACCAACAATAAATTTAATAGAACGTTATAAAAATAACAATACTAAATTTGTTTTTGCTAGTACGTGTGAAATTTTTAATGGAGCAGTAGATGCGGATTATTACCATATTCCAACTGATGAGCAAGTACCGGTTATGTTTAACGACATTACGAATCCAAGATGGAGTTATAGCATTCCGAAAGCTCTCGGCGAAAACTTAGTTGCTAACAGCGGACTAGACTATTTGATTATACGTTACTTTAATGTATACGGTCCTGGACAAGTTGATCACTTTATAAGTGAATTTGTAGAACGTTGTAAACGTGGCGAGTACTATATTAAAGGCGACGATACTAGAAGTTTTTGTTATATAGATGATGCAATTGAAATGACTCATAGACTAGTAACATCTACTTCTAATAAAATTGTACACGTTGGTAACGATAACGAAGTTAAAATCAGTGTAGTAGCAAAACTTATAATGGGTATAATGGGTATCAATCCTGAACGCTTAGAAATTACAACTGGTCCTGCAGGAAGTGCAAAGCGGAGATGTCCTGATACAACACTTGTCCAAATGTTAACTGGTTTTAATAATTATACATCATTAGAAACAGGTTTGAGAAAAACAGTTGAAAGTTTATTATGAAATTAGGCATTGTTGGTTTAGGTGCAGTAGGAACTGCCAATAAAAATGGTTTTGAATTTTTAGGTCATGAAGTTTATGTTCATGATATAAAACTTGGCACTAACATAAAAGATATTCTCAATACTGAAATTGTTTTTATTTGTGTACCAACACCACGAGCCGAAGACGGTAGTTGTGATACCAGTATTATTCAAGATGTAATTTACGATTTGGATGTAAACAAATATACAGGTATTATTGCAATACGCAGTACTGTTGAACCTGGATTTACTCAACGTATTAGCGAAACATACAATCATATGAAATTTTGTTTTGTACCTGAATTTTTACGAGAGCGCTGTGCAGCAGATGATTTTATTAACAATCATAAATTATTAGCCGTTGGAACAAATGATATTTCTATATATAGAAAAGTTGTAAAAGCACATGGTAATTTACCAGAACATGTAGAACATTTAACTTGCAACGAAGCAGAAATATTAAAATACTATAATAATGTATACGCTGCATTACGAGTTACATTTGCAAATATAATGTACGAACTATGTCAAAAATTTGATGCAGATTACACCATAATTAAAGATGCTTATATTAAAACAGGAAAAGCAACCGATATGTATCTTGATGTAAATAAAAACCTGCGTGGTTACGGAGGAATGTGTTTACCAAAAGATGTACAGGCATTACAAAATTTATTTGAAAAATTAGATATGCCATACAGTTTGTTACAATCTGTTAATCATGATAATAACAAATTTACAAAAACAATTTTTAATGGAATGAGAAATGACATATAGTCAGTCATTCCAAGATATATTTGCATTACAAATTTGCAAAAATAAAACCTATATAGAAATAGGAGCCAATCGCCCTGTAAAAAGAAACAATACATATTTGTTAGAGCAAAATGGATTTGTAGGATTTAGTATTGAATATTCTAAAAAATGGCAAACTGCATGGAATAATTCTACACGCAATAACAAAATATATTTTGCTGATGCTATTAAGTTTGATTACAAACAAGCAATTAAACAATCAAATATGCCTACCAAAATTGGTTATTTAAGTTGTGATATAGAGCCTGCAGAAAATACATTTCTAGCATTGCAAAAAGTTATAAGTGCAGGTGTTGAATTTGAATGTATTACTTTTGAACACGATTTGTATTCGAGTAAAAAAGACATTAGAAATGCTGTAGACAAATACCTTATAGAAAAAGGTTATAAGATTGCAGTAACTGATGTATACCTGCCACCAGATAAAACCAAATTGTTTGAAACATGGTATGTAAAAAATAATATCGAGTTTGAAACTTGCAAATTTGATGATTATATCAAAACAATAAAACAATCATAATAGTAGCATATAAATACTGCATGAAAGTAGTATTAGTTACAGGCGGATTTGATCCATTACACAGTGGACATATTGCATATTTCAAGGCAGCTAAAGAATTAGGTGATCATCTAGTTGTAGGTGTTAACAGTGATGATTGGCTTGTTAGAAAAAAAGGCAAACCGTTTATGCCTTTTGAAGAAAGAGCTGCAATAATAGAAGAACTTGAATGTGTAGATGAAGTTATTGGTTTTAATGACAATGACGATAGTGCTTGTAATGCAATAGGACAAGTGTTAGCAACCAAATCAAGTTCATGGAAAGTTATACTAGCAAACGGTGGTGATAGAAATAAATCTAACATACCAGAATATAAAGTATACAAAAATCATCCTGACGTAGAATTTGCTTGGGGCGTTGGCGGTATTGATAAAAAGAATAGCAGTAGTTGGATACTTAAAGAATGGAGCCAACCTACTACAGAACGTGCCTGGGGTAAGTATACTGTACTAGACAAAGGCGACGGTTGGCAAGTTAAACAACTTGAGTTTTATCAAGGACATG
>Ga0255761_10004312_pt1 | contig 12645 bp, 19 predicted proteins | sample 071ome_29_FD_179961 | JGI IMG/M metagenome (GOLD analysis project Ga0255761, IMG submission 179961) | Coastal salt marsh microbial communities from the Groves Creek Marsh, Skidaway Island, Georgia - 071407BT metaG (version 2) | ecosystem: Environmental > Aquatic > Marine > Intertidal zone >... | reverse complement strand
AGGCTGGGCGTGTATCTATGTCCGATCTTAGAGCAATGATAAACAAGAAGGCAAAGCGTAATGTCGCACATGACCTTCGTGAAGATAACCCGACAGAAGTAAAGTTATGGATTCCTACAGGATCTCGATGGCTTGACTCAATTATCTGCAAGGGCAAGTACGCAGGTATTCCAGTTGGAAAGGTAACAGAACTTGCAGGACTTGAGGCAACAGGTAAGTCTTTCCTCGCAGCACAGATTGCAGCAAATGCACAGAAGATGGGTATTGGAGTTGTATACTTTGATTCAGAGTCTGCAATTGATCCCGGTTTTTTGGAACGTGCAGGTTGTGATCTAGAAACACTTATGTATATTCAGACACCATCTGTTGAGTTTGTGCTTGAGACAATTGAAGACATTCTTGGTGCGACAGACGACAAGATGTTATTTATCTGGGACTCCCTCGCATTCACTCCCTCAGTATCAGATGTTGAAGGGGACTTCAACCCACAATCTTCAGTGGCAACCAAGGCACGTATTCTTGCCAAGGGTATGTCAAAGTTGATTGTGCCGCTTGCAGATAAACAGGCAACTTTCCTTGTCCTCAACCAGTTGAAGACAAACATCCCACAGGGACCGATGGCTCGTCAAATTGCAATGACAACCCCTTACATCACTCCGGGCGGTAAGGCAATGCACTACTCCTATTCTCTTCGTATCTGGCTTACAGGTCGTAAGAGCAAGGCAGCATACATCGAAGATGACAACGGTTTCCGTATTGGATCCGAGGTTAAGGTAAAACTTGAAAAGTCTCGCTTTGGAACACAGGGAAGAAACTGTACATTCCGTATTCTTTGGGGAACAGACCATGTTGGCGTTCAAGATGAGGCATCTTGGTTTGAGGCTCTCAAGAACTTTATGGATGTTTCAGGTTCTTGGTATACTTTTCAGCATGGCAGCTACTCCAAGCGGTTCCAGCCCAGCAAGTGGGTAACTCTTCTTGAGAAAGACGAAGAATTTAAGAAGCATGTTATGGAAAAGATGGATGAAGTTGTAGTCCAGAAGTTTGATAAGCGTGAAGGCGATGCTTCAGAGTTCTATGAGGTAGACAAAGCCTCTTGACAGCGTGCCTCCACCCTGTTATATTATGGGGTGGAGGTAATCTATGAAGCGTGTACTCGTTATCGACGCCCTCAATATGTTTTTGAGGGCGTTTATTGTTGATCCCAGTCTGTCTCAGCACGGACAGCCAATCGGTGGCATCAAGGGATCATTCAAGATTTTACAAAAATTGGTAAGAATTACAAAGCCAAATGAAATTGTTATCTGCTGGGATGGACCCAATGGTTCACAAAAGCGTAAGACTCTGAACTCAAACTACAAAGAAGGTCGTAAGCCCCTGCGTTTGAACCGCGCTGTTCACAATCTAACTGAAAATGAAGAGCTACAGAACAAATTGTGGCAGCAGATGAGAACAATTGAATACTTCAACCACATGCCCATCATTCAGCTTATGTTGGAAAGGGTTGAGGCAGATGATATCATTTCGTATGTTTGTAATTCTCGACATTATGATGGTTGGCAAAAGGTAATTGTCTCAAACGACAAGGACTTCTTGCAATTGTGTGACGAGGAAACTGTAGTCTACAGACCAACGACAGATAAGATTGAAACAAAGAAGACTGTGGTTGAGTCACTCGGTATCCATCCGACAAACATGGCTCTCGCCCGCGCAATGGTTGGTGACTCAAGCGATAACCTTCCGGGTGTTAGTCGTGTTGGCTTCAAAACAATTGCTGGTAAGCTACCCTTTATGGCAGAGGAGCGTTCTATCACAATTGATGAACTCATTGATCATTGTGAGAACATAGAATCAAAACTAAAAGTTTATAAGAACATTGTTAGTTCTCGTGCCCTTATCGAACACAACTACGACATGATGCAGCTATATTCTCCTCTTATCTCTGTTCAGGGCAAGCAGACCATTGATTATGGGCTTGAAAACTTTGAATGTGATTTTCAAAAAACAGAACTTCTCAGGCTTATGTTAGAAGATGGCTTTGGTGAGTTAAATTGGGAAGAGTTAAAAACATTCCTAAACAAAATTTCAAGGGAATGTAATGAGAAATGACACTATTTACTACCGAGGTGTAGTAAATGGAAGAACTTTACGAATTTGATGAAGATTTTCTCAACGAAGAGGAAGTTGAATTAGATGAAAAGAAGAAAAAGAAAAGTGGCGGCAAGAAAGACGCCTGCTATCACAAGGTAAAGGCTCGCTACGATGTGTGGCCATCTGCCTACGCCAGTGGCGCACTTGTCAAATGCCGCAAGGTTGGTGCTGCTAACTGGGGCAACAAGTCAAAGAAAAAGAACGAAGGCATCGAGTTTGACGATCACCTTCTTCAGATCATTAAAGAGGAATACGCAGCCGTCATAGCCGAAAAAAAAAAGTTAACGGCTAAGCCTTCTTCCGAGAGTAGCCTCAAAGACTGGTTTGGTCGCAAGGGTGCTCCCGGCAAGAAAGGTGGCTGGGTTGACTGCAATACTTGTCGCAAAGACAAGAAAACTGGCAGAAAGAAATGCTCCCCCTGTGGACGCAGCGGCAGCGAAAAGAGATCAAAATATCCTTCATGTAGACCTACCCCCGGCGCATGTGGCAAAAGAGGCAAGTGGGGTAAAAAATCAAAGGCAGGAAAGAAAGGATGAAACTCACAAAGACAGAATTAATAAAACTTATACAAGAAGTCGTGGAAGAATCACACACCAAGGCTGATGAAGAAAAATTAAAGAAGATTTCTAAGCAGTTGAAAAAGTCTACTACTATGCATAAGAAGCAGGCTGACGACCTTGATGATATTGTTGATCGTTCTGATGATGACGAATTGAAAGAAGGCGTTAACAATGGTAAGATTTCCAGAAGCTATCTTTCTACTGTAATTAAAGAAGAAATTCAAACTGTTCTTGAATCATTTGAACAAGATTTTTTAGACAGCGGTGATCCAAGAGATTACTACAGTAATGCAAAAACTCTTGGGGTAATGGCAAGACCTAGACTTAGCGTAGAAGAATTGTTTGTTTTATTCGGTAATCAATTGATTGAAATGTATGACAAAGAGGCGACGACAGAAGAGGGTGTGCCTATTCATCATCTAAAATACGATCTAGGCAGAGAAGGCATTCACAATATAATGGAACTTATTAAGAATTTTGATAATAACCCTCATAAAGAACAAGCAATTTTTGATATTAGACAAAATGACAAAGGTAAATATATTTTAGTGGCAAATAATAGGTTTGAAAGAGTTGGTTTGTTTGAAAAGAAAAAGAAGAAACCTTGTAAACCTGCCAAGGGCAAACGCTTTGCAAAACGAGTAAATGGCAAGTGCCGTTCTTTTGGACAAGCTGGGCAGGCTAAGGGTGGTGGCGATCGCATTCGTCCCGGTACCAAGAAGGGTGATGCATACTGCGCACGATCCGCAAAGATCAAAAAGTGTAAGAACCCACCTTGCGCTAACGATCTTTCACGAAAGAAGTGGAAGTGTCGTGGCTCTAAGTCAATGAAATAGTTAGCCACTGTCAAGACTAAAAAAAGTTCTAACTCGCCTTGACTTTTAATCTAGGTGTGTTATATTTAGTAGTGCGAGACCTAGGAGAGACATGCTTGCACACAAAGCAGACTTTGGGAGGTACGGTAAGTCCTTCCAAGAGGGGCTTGTTCAACTCATATTTGAGGACAGACCCTTCGCAGATCAGATCACTGAAGTTCTAGATGTTGAGTTTCTAGAACTTGAATACCTTCGCACGTTTGTTGCGAAGATTGTGGAATACAGAACAAAGTATGGAAAGCATCCTTCCACAAATGCTATGATTTCCATCCTTCGGACCGAACTCGATAGAGAGTCAGAAGTAACCCAACAGCAAGTTCGTGACTACTTTGCGAGAGTCCATACAAATGAAATTGCTGATGACATAGACTACATCAAGGAGACTTCTCTTGATTTCTGTCGCAAGCAGAAGTTGAAGGAAGCTATGATGAAGTCTGTTAATCTTCTTCAGACTTGCTCATTCGATGAGATCTCAAAAGTTATCAACGATGCACTCAAGTTAGGTTCAGAGAACAACTTTGGACACGATTTCATTGCAGACTTTGAAGAGCGATACAAGCCAAAGTTCAGACTACCAGTTACAACAGGATGGAACGAAATTGACAACATCACTAGCGGTGGACTTGGTAGAAACGAGCTTGGTGTCGTTATTGCTCCTACTGGGGCAGGTAAGTCTATGGCTCTTGTTCACCTTGGATCTCAGGCTATCAAGGAAGGCAAGACTGTTGTTCATTACACTTTGGAGTTGCAGGATACAGTTGTTGCTTGTCGCTACGATTCTTGTATCACACAGTATCCTCTATCCGATCTCGGTAACTTCAAGGATGAAATCTTTGAAGAGATCAAGGATCTTGACGGAACACTAATCGTCAAGGAATATCCAACCAAGTCTGCATCTACGAACACAATCAAGGCACACCTTGCCCGTCTAGTAAAGAGGGGTATAGAGCCCGGTATGGTCATTGTAGACTACGCAGATTTGTTGCGCCCTGTGGTAGTCCGAAAAGAAAAAAGGACGGAACTGGAGTCAATCTACGAGGAACTACGAGGGCTTTCCAACGAATTCAACTGCCCTGTTTGGACTGCCTCTCAGACCAACCGTTCTGGTCTTAATGCAGAGGTTGTAACCATGGAGCAGATCTCCGAGGCATTCAACAAGTGTTTCGTCGCTGACTTCATTTGTACTCTGTCTCGTACTATCGAAGACAAGCAGAATAACAAAGCCAAGATGTTTATTGCAAAGAATCGTAATGGACCCGATGGTATTGTTTATGACCTATTCATGGACACATCGAATGTGTGCATCAAAATGTTGCCCAAGCCAGTTGTTCCTTCTGGTACTGCAGCACAAGTTGCAACCAACCCTGTTGTTGTAACAGTCAAGGAACAAAGAGAAATATTGAAGAACAAATACGACAAGTTCAGAAAGCTAAGGAGTAACGCAAAATGAGAACACACATTCGTAGATTTAAACTATCAGATACATTTATAGATCAATATAAGGAACGTGAGGTTCCTTGGGGTCCACTGGGTTATGTAACCTTCAAACGCACCTATGCTCGCAGACTAAGCGAATTCGATGAGGAAGCTACTGGCACCGAAGAATGGTATCAAACATGTAGACGTGTCATTGAGGGTATGTTTGAGATGCAGAAGCAGCACGTTTATCGTCTTGGTCTCGAATGGAATGATAACAAGTCACAAAAGACGGCAAAGGACGCCTACGATCGTCTCTTCAATCTAAAGTGGACACCACCCGGTCGTGGTCTTTGGATGATGGGGACCAAGTTCGTAAACGAGCGCACTGCTGCTGGTTTATTCAACTGCGCTTTCCGCTCCACCCGAGAGCTAAATACAAAGGGCGGCTACCTCTTCTCTTGGATGATGGACGCACTTATGTTGGGTATTGGTGTCGGCTTCGATACTCTTGGCGCAGGAACCCTGACTGTCCAGCAGCCTGAGTTTACCACTGAGAATTACGTTATTGGTGACTCTCGCGAAGGGTGGGTTGAGTCTGTAAAGATTCTTCTCAATGGTTTCTTATTTGGAGCCAAGGTTCCACAGTTTGATTACTCTGCTATTCGTCCATACGGTGCTGAGATAAAAGGCTTCGGTGGAACCTCAAGTGGCTATGGTCCACTTAAAGAATTGCATGATAGTTTGCATGAACTTTACAATGCGAGAATAGGTCAAGAAATTACTTCTGTTGACATCGTAGATACGGAGAACCTAATAGGTCGCTGTGTTGTCGCAGGTAACGTTCGTCGTTCTGCTGCGTTGGCTCTTGGTGGTCACGAAGACTTTGATTACCTACAGATGAAGAATGACTCCGAGAAGTTGGCTCACCATCGTTGGGGTTCTAACAACTCTTTCCACGCTATTGTTGGTCAGGACTACACTTGGCACGCAGAACAGTCACAGAAGAACGGAGAGCCCGGCTACATTTGGCTAGATAACGCAAGAACCCGTGGTCGCTTTGCTGATCCTCCCCGTGATGACGACAAGAACGTTATGGGCTTCAACCCCTGCGTTGAGCAGCAGTTGGAAGACGCCGAATTGTGCTGTCTTGTTGAGACTTTCCCAGCCAAGCACGAGACCTACGAGGACTACCTCGCAACACTCAAGATTGCCTACCTTTATGGTAAGACCGTTACTCTTGCTAATACTCACTGGGCTGAAACCAACGCAAAGATGCTCAAGAACCGTCGCATCGGTCTTTCACAATCTGGTGTGGTTCAGGCTTTCAATAAGTTTGGTCGCCGTCAGATGCTTAACTGGTGTGATAATGCTTACGAATATGTCCGTGAGCTAGACAAACAATACTCTGATTGGCTTTGCATCCCTCAGTCTGTTCGTATGACCAGTATCAAGCCTTCTGGAACAGTTTCGCTTCTAAACGGTTCTACCCCCGGTATCCACTACCCCGAGGATGAATACTACATTCGTCGTATTCGCTTTGCGGCTGATAGCGATATACTCCCCGCTCTTGAGGCAGCAGGATATAAGATTGAGCCCGACCATTACTCACCGAATACTATGTGTGTAGAATTCCCTGTTCACGAAGAGCATTTCAAGAAGGGCAAGCGTGAGATTACAATGTGGGAACAATTGGAGATCGCAGCACAATATCAGCATTTCTGGGCTGACAACTCTGTCTCAATCACAGTTACTTTTAAGCCGGAAGAAGCATCCGACATCAAGACTGCTCTCGAAATGTATGAGACCAGACTCAAGGCTGTTTCATTCCTTCGCTACGAAGAGACTGGCTATGTTCAGGCTCCATACGAACCTATAACGCGAGAACAATACGAAGAGATGTCAAAGAACATTACACCTGTTCAGCGCTTCTCTACCGATGAAGGTGGCGCAGGCACCAAATTCTGCGATGGTGATTCATGTGTTTTCTAATGGAGGAATTATGAACTTTAATCACTTACTAACTGAAAGAGAAAATAAACAGGCATGTAGAAATAAGACTTACAAGATGTGCAAGTGGAAACCTGTTTCCGAAGGTCGTGCTACTGCCGCAAGTCAAGTGCATTTTGATATGGTGTGCGACACTTGTGGTTGTAGAACCACAAAGTTTATGCATTTTAAAGAATATGATATACATGAAAAAGTTATCAAACAGGAGATAAACAATGTTTAAACCAGTAAACCGACACATTCTTGTGGATTATTCTCCACCGGAAGCAAAGCCCGAAAGTGGTATTCTTTTACCAGATGATTATGTTGCACCAACAGAAGACTATGTAACAGTAAACGTTCTTGGTTGGGCAGACGACGTAGTTATTCCTGTTCACGAAGAAGCACAAGTGATAATTGATAAGAAGATGCTTGAGAAAATAACAGTCGAGCATTCTAATTACTATCTAATACTAGAGAATTATGTTATAGGAGTAATCGATTGAATGGATAAGGATTTTTACAACCAGTCATCTGCTTCAAATCTAGGTTGGGATCCAACTTGGTTTGGTGAAAAGCATTTTGACGACAAACTGGTGCGTGCCATCAAGCGTTTTCAAAAGCGCTATGGCTTAAAGGCTGACGGTCTATGTGGACCTACCACTTTCCGTCGTCTATGGGTCGAGAGACAAGAAAATATTGATGATCACAAACCAGAAGATCCTCACTATTCAAACTACATTGTTTACAATGGTGAGTTTACCCCAATCAAATGGGATAAACTTGTTCTATGGTCCGAGCGTGGTGGTCTTGCCGCCCGCTCTGGCACCTACTACGACTACACAGGCAGACCAAAACGCGACGTTAAATTATTCGTCAACCATTGGGATGTCTGTTTGTCCTCAACACAATGCCAAAAGATTTTAGACAAGCGTGGCATAAGTGTTCACTTTCTTATTGACAATGACGGCACAATCTACCAGACTCTTGACCTACAACACGCAGCGTTTCACGCAGGCAACGTAAATCGCAAGTCTGTTGGTGTCGAGATCTCAAACGCTTACTACCCGAAGTATCAGAAAACCTACGTGCGTAAGGGATTTGGAGAAAGACCTCTGGTTGAGGGCGCAAGAGTTCATTTTAGCGAACTTGATCCTTTCTTGGGTTTCTATCCAGTTCAAATAGAAGCACTCAAGGCATTATGGGGTGCCGTTCACAATGCTTGTGATGTTCCTTACGAGACTCCACTAAACCAGTTTGGCAAAACTTCTACAGTTTATGAGCAGGCTTGGACTTATGGTAAGGAACGCGGTTTTGTCAGCCATTATCATGTTAATAAAGGGAAGACCGACTGCGCAGGGCTAGACATAAAAACTTTGCTTGAAGATCTAAAATGAAACTTATAATTGAAAACTGGAAAAGATTTATAAAGGAAAGCATAGACGAGCCCGGAATTCTAAAAGGCGCTCCAGAGACTCAAGAAGATTTAGATACTGTTTTTGAAATCTTAGAACTAGCAAGTTTAGAGGGCTTTAGTGGTGCTTGTGCGGAGGCAGCAATAGCAATCAATAATGTTCTTTTTGATGGAGAAGGTACATTAGTGGCGGCTGTAAATAAACATTTATGGATTAAAAATAAAAGAATGGTTGGGCATGTTGCGGTGTTTTTTGAACCAGATGGCTCTTATTGGGATACAGAGGGACAAAAAGAGTGGGAAGAAATCGAGTCTTGGGGGATGTTAGATCCAGAAGATTCTGACTATAATTTTAACACTGAAGATGAGGCTTATGAGATTGTTCGTTTAGAACCAACAGAAGAAGAACTAATAGAACACTTTGGCGGCTGTTTATATCCTAAAATGGTAAGACAACTGAAGAATGCAAAACTGAAAGTGTTGGAAAATAAACTAAAAAACTTTGCTTGAAGACCTTGACGACTGACCTATGACCTGTTACATTACTAATGTAACGGAGAACAAATGAAAAACGAAGTTGAGTTGATGGGAACCTACGGGAGTGATGAAACACACGCACTCTCGGCTTGGACTAGCACTAGTCGCCAGTTAGGACCAAAGAAGCGTGCCCGAATGGGTAAGTTGCTTATGATGCTAGCAACCGAAGGTCACCACACGCCGTTTGAGAAGTCGTCTCTTCACTTTCTCGTAACGACCGACATCGCTACGCACATTCACCTACTCAAGCACCGCATTGGCGTAAACATCAACGCAGAGTCGGCACGCTACAAGGAGTTCAAGATTGATAAGTATTACCTACCTGTTGATTGGGATGAAGAAGAGCGCGGTGAACTAGAAGCCTTTATCAAGGACGCTTACGACCGCTACCACAAGTGCATTGCTCGTCTAGAAGAGAAGGGCTATTCACGAAAGCGTGCGAAGGAAAGTGCCCGTCTTTACCTTCCCTACGGCATCCAGATCACTTGCGACATTATGTTCAATTGGCGCTCTTTCGCTCATTTCCAGAAACTACGAAATGACGAACACGCCCAGTTGGAGGTTCGTGAGGTCGCAGCAGAAATGCTACGACTTGTAGAAGAGCAGGGCGACTTCCCTATGACGATTGAGGCTATGACCGCAGCAGGAATGCTTCCAGTTAAGGAGAACGAAGAATGAAAATCAAAGGACCATTTTGGATTGAATCCAAGCCAAGCGAAGGCTCTCTTGCTGGGACTATACTTTACAATCAATTTGCTTCTTTTAGTGGTAAAGAGATGGATTACGAATGCCCTCATCACGCAGCAGAATTAATGAATGTCTTACTGACGCCTCAAGATGTGGAGATGATAGGAGACACAGACCCAAGTTCTCTTTTTGCTACCGTTGGCACTATGTCGTGGCGTTCGATGCCTAATTATCTACAAGAACCCTTGGCAGATTTGAATGTGTTTGGAGAAGACACAATTGTTGCTATACGACATTGGGTCCTTAAAGGTGATGAACTTTATCCTATTGTTGTAGGAGAGAACGAAGAATGATTGAAAACCACTATGAGGTCTGTTCTTATTGTGAAGGCAACGGCTACGACGAAGAAGGCGAGTGCCCTAACTGCCTTTCTCGCTGTGTTGTTCCTACTCTTGAAGCCCTCGATCTGATCGATAGGCTGAGAGCAGAAAACAAAAGACTAATCCTGTTGAGAGAAGAACTCCGTGCCGAGGTTACTAAACTTGAAATGGAGAGCACAGACGATGAACTACGCGAAATGCTAGATCTTGCAGCAAAGCACGAAAACGAAGCAACAGCAGAGAACGAGGCTATGAGAGAAAGGCTAAAAAAGATCAACAATCTTTCTCGTTATGCCGCAGAGCAAGTAGTGAGAAAGCCCAAAGAGGCACAACTAATCTTTGAAAAGATTCATAAACTCTCAGGCGATCGAGACGGGAGAATTTTTTAAATGAAAGTCGGTGATTATGTACAAGGAAGTTCGCCTGATGACAATATCTTTTTTGAAAGAGGGATAATTGTTCAAGTCTGGACAAACGGAAAACCTGTTTCGATACCAACTTATTGGGTTTGGCTTGAAAGAAAAGGTTTTCACCATGAGTTTTTTCATAACCAGCTTAAACTACTATCGGAGGCATAATGAACCATTACTTCTATTGTTTAAAATGTAATTCCAAAACATACTATCGCTATGTAAGTGGGTTCCATCCACAGCCGGGTTGTCTAAAATGCAATGTTTGGTTTGAGAAACCAGAACCAAGGAGCAAATAATGAATCTAATTCCCCCAACACAATGGGAGATTCAAAAGGTTGCCGAGGCTTGCTTGGAGATTGCTACGGATCTGTTCCCTGTGACTGTGGGTGCTTATCGTAGGATTAGAGGTGAAGAATGATTGAAAAAGAAGTCGAAGCACTTATCAAAGGTGAGGAATTTACTGGTGAGTTTCAAGGAGTCTCTTATGAAATAGAAATCTCTTGGGGCGAAGATTGGTGCGTACTTGTTGATCTGGTAAATTTCAAGCCACTTGCTGATTCCCACACTCATTTTTGGCTAGGAAAGGTACGAGACGCAGTTATCGAAGATGTTCTTTACGATGCTATCTACCAACTCCCAGAAGTAAAAGCCTTTCAAAAGCGGATTGATGCTATGCGAAAGGTCGATGGAGATATTTTAGATAGCATTATTAAAAAGCTGGAGAACGAAGAATGATCGAATGGAAAGAAACTAATGGCGACTTTACTGCTGTGTGTTCCTATGACACTCTCACAGAATCTTACACAGTTGAAGTCACACATTCAGACGGCAGGCAAGATAGTGCAACTTGGGTTCGGATGGGTTTTGAACCCAGATTCGGAATGGACGATCAGGACGCCCAAAGATCAATCCGTGAATCTGAGAAGATTTGTGTTAGAATGGAGAACGAAGAATGATTGAATACCACCAGTTTGCATATTTTATTGCAGCAATATGGACCTTTTGTATGGTCACTTTCTTTTGGTTTATATCAAGATTGGGGCCAGAAGAATGATGAAGTTTATTTCATTAATAACACTTGTGGCGTGTTCTCAAGTAGAATACGATAATATCGATACAGGCGATATTGAAGAAGTTGTCTGCTCTCATCCAAGCTCTCAGTTTGAAGCACAGATAGAAATAAACTATCCTGACAATGACTTTCTTTCTGTTGAGTTTGTTCTAGGTCAGAACGAAGAGTTCTGGATTGTAGATCTGCTTCGACCGAATGAAAACATTTCGACATGGCATACAACAATGCAGATCCTTGAATTTGACTGTAATACAGAATTTACTTATGATTTTATAGTTCAGGAGAACGAAGAATGATTACAATAAAAAGCACATTTAACTTGACCTCACAGCCGTTTAGCGAATACTTTAAGTCAAATATAGAATTGGAAATTAGAAAGTATCGTGGTCGAAAACGCCTTAGAAAGAAAAGAGCGAAAGCTGCCCTTAGAGCACGATGGGTGGCGGAAAGTTTTTCGTCTACTATTTCTCGCAGAATTGATTATCATTCGATTTGTGATCAAATTATGGAGATTGAAGATTTAAGAATTCTTTCTGCAATACCTTTTAAGGAGAACGAAGAATGAATGTAGAACTACAACAAGACATAGGGATTGCTGCCGTTACTTTTACAGAGAATCATAAGAGACTTATCGCGGCTGGTGAACACAACTATTTTGAGTATTGGCTTAATACTGAAACAGAACTATTAGCAACTTTACAAGATGTATTTGTGAAACACAAAAATAAGCATACTTTTGAAGAAATGATTTTCTTTTCTCTCCTGATGGGCACGGCAGTTAAAGATACAATGGACGATCTACACAAGCTTGATAAGGAGAACGAAGAATGAAAGTGGGTGATCTGATAACTCCACAAGGAGACAACATCTTTGTTGTTTTCCAAAAGAAGTGGATTATGTCGCGCCCCCGTTATGCAAGTATGGGAGCACCACCCAGTGCCGATTTTTATCCACAAAGCACCACCGAACATCGTGTTGCTGAAGTTGTGGAGGACAATCAAATCTTATTCCAAGGATTGACTTTGGGTGTTTGGCCAAGCGAAGAGTTTGAGGTTGTGATTTTCAATGAAGAAAAATACCGAGCCTATCTAAACGAGAACTACATTAAGTGCTTTTATTGTAGTTCTGTTTTCAGCATCAATCAATTTGAT
>Ga0255761_10004309_pt1 | contig 12655 bp, 11 predicted proteins | sample 071ome_29_FD_179961 | JGI IMG/M metagenome (GOLD analysis project Ga0255761, IMG submission 179961) | Coastal salt marsh microbial communities from the Groves Creek Marsh, Skidaway Island, Georgia - 071407BT metaG (version 2) | ecosystem: Environmental > Aquatic > Marine > Intertidal zone >... | reverse complement strand
AAACAGAAGACCCACGCTCAAAACTTATTATGATAGATGACGCTATGCCAAGTAATTGGCAACGTTATGAAAAGTGCGTCTATCTTTTCGATGCGCAGGATCCTCCGGCACGTGATAAAGCACGGGGAAGATGGCGGCAGTGGACGGAAGAAGGAAAACAGTTAGCTTATTGGGACTTTAACGGCAGAGATTGGAATCTTCGGCGAAAAAGTTAATATTTTCAATAATTTGCCATCAAGTTCTAATCTAAAAAATATATAATATAGGGCTCGTGGATATCACACATTTCCAATGTCAATTACCCAATAAGTAAAAGGTATTCATTGAGGTCTGTTATATCGACATTGTTTGGGAGAGATTTCACCACGCTTAAGCATTTCAACGAGCTCACGCTTCAAGATTTTTCCAGAAGCTGTCAGAGGAAAGGCGTCTAAAATCAAAAAATATTCCGGCATATCATAGTGAGAAAGTCCTCCTACAGCTAAGTGTTCCAGAATAAGTTCTGCTTCTGGAATAGCTTCAACCCCAGAGGGCATTACAGCAAGACAAACCTTCTCTCCTAACCGCTCATCTGGAACAGCAAAAGCTGCTGCTTTTGCAATTGAGGGATGGGAGACAGCAATGTCTTCAACTTTAGCGGGGTGAATATTATGCCCACCGCGAATTATTATGTCCTTCAAGCGACCGGTAACTATTAAATTCCCATCTTGATCAATACGACCAAGGTCACCGGATAAAAACCAGCCATGTCGGTTAAATGATGCTTCAGTAGCGCTCTGGTTATTAAAATATCCTAACATAAGGCAAGCACCATGACCGGCAATTTGCCCAATTTCTCCATCTTTTGCTTCTTTATCGGGATCGCTTTGGTCAACAATCTTAATTTCATAGGCAGGTCCGCCACGACCGCAGGTATTAGTAATTACTTTGTCTGGATCGGCAGGAAGAGTGTATTGGTGAGACGAGTTTTCACTCATGCCATAAACATTTTGCGGTAGTACGCCCAGTGTTCGAAATCTGTCTGCTACCGCTGGAGGAATTTGCGCGCCAGCCATATAAAATACTGACACGTTACCAAGCTTTTCCAGGCCGCGGCGGTGAGCTTCTGCCTGAACATCCATCGCATGTGTGGGGACGCCCATCACGTAGGTTGCTTGGGTTTCTAACATCCATTCCAGCGCAGTCATTCCATCTGGTGGATCATTAAGCACCAATTCACCGCCGCAATCCATTATTTGAGATACGGCTACCCATGCAATGTGGTGGGTTAGTGGAGATAAACTTAGTAAAATCGTATTTTCCGTATGCCCCCAATCACGCACTAAATCCCTCGCATTCGCCATTAGCGTGTTTGTTGAGTGCATAACCCCTTTGGGATGTCCTGTAGTCCCTGAGGTGAAGGCTAAATAACATACTGCATCTGGGCTATCGGAACGGTTAGGTTCAGATATTTGAACATCTAATTGGCCACCACTGTCCCTACCAGCTGGAATACGAAAAATATGCCGCATTCCTTCTATTTTTCTTGCTTCCTCCGCTAGGTCTGTCTTTCCACTATCAACACCAAAATTATCCTCTGTAATTAGAAGTTTGGCACCAATATTTTTCAGAAGAGAAATGACATCCTCTGTTACATAATTCTGATGTAGTGAAGGATTTGCAACCGCTCCAATTCTTGCTGCAGCTAAGAATGACGCTACACTTTCAACACGATTGGAGAGCCTAATCCCAACACGTTCTCCTGGCGCCAGCCCTTTAGCTGCCATATGTCCTGCATAACGCCGAACAAGCTCGGCAAAATCACTCCACGTTAATCGCCTCGAGGAATCACGAATTGCAAAAGCGTTGGGCCTCGTTTTTGCGTGTCTTTCAAGGGCATCATTAAAAGTTTCAGAGGTCCAAAGACCCTGCTTATAATAGGTCTGAGCTACTTCAGGGTGATGTAATGAGAGGAGGGGGCCAACGGGGCGTGGAGGCATTCTTTTAATGTCCGAAAGTTGAAGAATCTGGCTTCCGTTTTTCTCTAAAACTAGTGCCTAATTCCTTTGACTCTTTAGTATCCAAGAATGGTCGAAGAAGTAGGTCATGCGTTACTCTAGATAGACCGGCAACGCCTCCATGACGCGCCAGGAACGCGTGCTTGATTGCTGCTAATGCAAAAGGCCCGCGTTCTGACACATCTAACGCCATCTTTCGTGTCTCTTCACGAAGGCTATCGTCCGGAACGCAACGATTAATTAAGCCTCTCTCTGCTGCGTCAGATGCTGAAATCCTATCATTCAACATCCACATTTCTTTGGCCCGCTTGGATCCTATAAGGTCTTCAAGTTTCCAAGTTCCATAACCAGCGTCAAACGACCCCATCATTGGACCAACTTGCCTAAAGACTGCAGACTCCTTAGCAATTGTGAGGTCGCATACTACTTGAAGAACATTGCCACCACCAACTGCATATCCATTAACACTCGCAATTACAGGCTTCTGAAGCCGTTCAATAGATTCATAAATTTCAAGAGTTGGCAAAACACCTGGGTAGAGAAGTGTATCTTCTAGACCGGTTTTTTCTCCACCAATGCAAAAGAAGCGATCTCCAGAACCAGTTAATACAACAACACGGGTGCGGGTTTCCCGGCGAATTTCATTCATACAATCTCTTAGTTCATGACACATCGTTTGGTTAAACATATTGCCGTGATCAGGTCGGTTGAGTGTTATCCAAGCGATGGGGCCATCTTCTTCATAAAGGATCGTTTCGTATGCCAAGATTTTGGGCTCCGCTGTTTCGTGCAACTTTCTTAAAGATCGCAGGAAAATTTGGCGAGGGGAAGACTAAGATAAAGTTCCGCTTGCTATATATTTAAGTCCGATAAGATATATTATGGGAAATTATTCAAATATCTCTAAGCCATCATATCCAGGCTCAACCCCAGATGGTAATTCCGCACTTAACTCAGCATAATCCATCGTAGCATTCATATGAGTCAGGATTACGCGTTCTGGTCCTATAACATCCGCCCATCTCAAAACCTGACTAAGCCCTGCGTGCACAAAATGATCCTCGCGCCTCAAGCATCCAACTATCCAAGTTTTTATACCCTTTAACGTATCAAGTGCCGAGTTATTCAGACGTACAACGTCCGTGGAATAACCAATTTGTCCAATTCGAAGGCCAACGGTCCTACAAACGCCATGGTCCTGTTCAAATACCTGTAGATTAGATGTGCCAATGGACACTGCACCGTCTTCAATGGGATGTGCTATCATTGCAGGTCTAAACCAACCTTGACTTGGTTCTACTGGCTTAAAGACGTAATTAAATCTGCGTGCAATTTCTGTCAGGCATTCCTCGTACCCAAATGCTGGAATTTCCTTCTTCATCATTGAGTTAATGTGTCGAACATCATCTATTCCATGAACATGATCCGCGTGTGCATGAGTATAAATAACAGCATCAATTGGACCTGAGCCTGCCTCAAGGAACTGTGCACGGAAATCGGGACCAGTATCCACAACGATACGTTGGCCGTTGCTCTCAATAAGTATACTTGCTCTACTTCTCTTATTTTTTATCTCGCTTGGATCGCATCGTCCCCAATCGCCGGACACATACGGGACACCGGATGATGCTCCGGCGCCTAAAATCCTCACTTTCATGCTTTTGCGAGCTCAGCTGCTTTCGGAAAGAGACGCGTGAAATTTTCTGTGGTTGTCTGGGCTAATGTTTCTATTGAAATCCCTTTTAAATCAGCCAGCACCTTAGCCGTATGGACTACATATGCTGGCTCATTTGGCTTGCCACGCATTGGAATTGGAGCAAGGAATGGAGAGTCGGTTTCAATTAACAGCCTATCTAAGGGAATGTCTGCAGCGATTTCTCGAATCTCTTTAGCATTATTAAAAGTTAGAATTCCTGAAAGTGAGATGTACATACCAAGATCCACAGCACGTTCAGCTAAAACGCGTCCAGATGAAAAACAGTGCAAAACACCATTTTGACGGCCATTATTGGCCTCTTCTTCTAAAATCTGAATCGTATCCTCATCAGCGTCTCTGGTATGCACAATAAATGGAACATTTGTTTTTTGGGATGCTCTAATGTGCCTTCGGAAACTCTCCTGCTGAAAATCCTTACGACTTTTATTGTAGAAATAATCAAGTCCAGTTTCACCAAGTCCAGCAACATCAGTCCGCATTCCTAGCTGAGTCAGTTCTTCCTCTGTTGGAATACCCTCGCTCTCAACACGATGCGGGTGAACACCGACAGCCATCGCTACGTTTGGCTTATACATCGCAGCAATCTGAGCAACCTGATTTACAGATGCAAGACTTGTGCAGATCGTTAACATGCCACGGACCCCTGCCCTTATGGCACGTCCAACTGCCTCCGTTCTTACATGCTCGTCTAGATGATCAAGATGACAGTGACTATCAATGAAGTGGGACAGCACTATGCGCTTTCCTCGTCGATATACCTTGGGAAGATACCCTCCGGCTTTGGCAGAACTATTCCTGGTGAAAGTTTAACGCTCGAAACAGCATTGATTGTTCTTTCCTCGTCTGGAATGGATAGTTGATCAAGCATTTTTCTTGATGACTCTGGCATAAACGGCTGAGTCATGATTGCAAGTCGCCGAATAGTTTCAGCTAAAACGTACAATACTGTACCCATCCTGGCAGGATCTGACTTTCGTAAAACCCATGGTGCCTGATGATCCACATACGCGTTCGATGCCCGGATCACCACCCAAATACGTTCCAATGCCTCATGGAATGCTTGAGTATCCATCAGTGGCCGGATAACTTTTGGTAATGAATTCGAGGCGTCTAAAAGCTCTTTATCTTCTTGGGTAAAGTCTTGCGGTTCAGGTACTTTGCCACCTAGATTCTTTGCAATCATTGAAAGAACCCTTTGGGCTAAATTTCCATAGTCATTAGCAAGTTCATTATTCATGCGACTGATCATTGAATTTCTTGAAAAGTCACCGTCATTGCCAAATGGCACTTCACGAAGAAGGAAATAGCGGGTTTGATCTAAACCATACCGATCCACGAGATCATAGGGACTTATTACATTTCCCAAAGATTTTGAAATCTTTTGCCCCTCGTTAGTCCACCATCCATGCGCAAATACTCGCTTGGGTGGTTCTAAACCTGCGGCCATCAGAAAAGCAGGCCAATAGACGGTATGAAATCTGAGAATGTCTTTTCCAACCATATGAAGGTCAGCAGGCCAGTAGCGCTTGTAGCTATTTGATTCTGTATCGGGGAAGCCGGCTGCTGTGATGTAATTTGTTAATGCGTCAAGCCAAACGTACATCACATGCGCTTCGTCACCAGGAACAGGAACACCCCATTTAAAGCTAACCCGGGATACTGAAAGGTCCTGAAGGCCACTCTTCACAAAGCTTATCACTTCGTTTCGACGCGAATTTGGCGCAATAAAATCTTGATTGTCCTCATAAAACTTTAAAAGACGATCTTGCCAGGCAGATAAGCGGAAAAAATAACTTGGTTCTTCTACCCATTCCACAGGTGCGCCAGTGGGCGCGAGACGCTGCCCTGCTTCGTCTTTTGTAAGCTCGCCTTCACCATAGAACGCCTCGTCACGTACTGCATACCACCCGGCATAAGCACCGAGATAAATCTCATCACGATCGATTAATCGTTGCCAGATAGCTTGAACTGAGTCGATGTGGCGTTGCTCTGTGGTTCGAATGAAATCATCATTTGAAAAGTTCATCGCTCCAAGAAGGTCACGAAATCTTTTAGAAACATCATCGGTAAAGGCTTGTGGGTCCACCCCTGCTGTTTCAGCAGCCTTTTCGACTTTCTGACCGTGCTCATCAGTTCCTGTTAGAAAGTGAACATCATACCCATCAAGACGTTTAAAACGCGCAAGCACATCACACGCCAACGTGGTGTAGGCATGACCGATGTGCGGATCGTCATTAACGTAATAAATAGGTGTAGTAATGTAGTAGCGCGGCTGCTCAGTCATGCCGCCAGCTCCTTTTATAAAGGCCAAAGCCAAAAATTGTTTCAAGAACCACGCAACTCGGAACGTGCGAGAAGCGCTTGTATGCGAGCTAAGATATCTACGAGCGTCTGCGCTGGGTCAAGGTTGACAGCTTTAGTTCTCTCAAATCGATATGTAGCGTGTTCATATAGCTCAATCCATGGTTTTGGGCCTAAGACCGAAGCGGCATTCGCTAACTTAACCATATCAGTTGGCAATCCAACTTCCGACTCTGCTTCTAAAGGAGGTTTTGCCGCTAAAACTAACCAAGATATCAAGCTGTCTGTTACAACATTATATTGAAATGGGTTACGGTTTAGAGAAGCTGCCAATCCTTCTGCTGCCAAAACACCCGCACCATGTCTACCGGCGAGCACTTGGCTTAATTGGTTAATTGCCTCTGCTCCGCCGCTATCCAACAGCGCAAGAGCACGGCCAGCTGACCCGGACGACAATTCAATAACGGAGGAGATATTTTCGCCCGAGGTTTCTGGCCTACGCAAGGTTAGAATCCTGGCTATTGCATCGGAACTCAGAGTATTAAATGTAACTCTAGTACATCTAGACCTGATAGTTGGTAATAAGCGTCCCGGGTTATGTGAAATTAGAAACAGAATAGTGTTTCTTGGCGGTTCTTCGATCAGTTTTAAAAGTTTATTAGCTGCCGAGATATTTAAATCATCTGCAGCATCAATAATTGCAACTCTCCAAGATCCTTCCCCAGCTGTTAATCTCAGCGCTGCCGCAAGTTTATCCGCTGCTTCAACAATAATTTGCCCACCTGCTTTTGTTGGTTCCAATGTAGTCAAATCCGCATGTGATCCAGCAGCCACCCTTCGACAACCAGGGTCATCCGAAGATCGGTCTAAGGTTTCTGGAGGTACTGCGGAACCAAACAGACCACCGATTTCTGTTTTTTCTTCTGCTAGCAGGAATTTTGCAGCCCGATAAGCAAAGGTTGCCTTGCCCGTTCCTTTAGGGCCACATAGGAGCCAAGCATGATGCAAGCGTCCCTGATTATACGCTTCGATGAATTGTCGTTCTGGAGCATTTTGCTCTAGGCATGTCGCCTGTAAGCGAGGGTGATCTTCATCGATTTCCTCTACTGACGCCGCTTTTGAGCTACTCCTTGCCATCTCTTACCCAAATCGCTTGTCTATTGCTTGCCTAATAGATGCAGCCACAACGCTGGCCTCTCGATCCGCATTTACTAAATAACAACGAGTGGGGTTCTTGGCGGCAATATCAAGAAAACCCTCCCTAACAGAATTGTGAAATTCTTTCGTACGACGCTCGTAAATATCTGACGCAGACCCCCTTGAAGCAGCACGAGATAATCCTGCTTCAACAGGAAGGTCTAAAATAATTGTCAAATCAGGTTCAAAATCTTTAAGCGCCCAATGTTGAAGTGATCTAATTCGTGATTGATCGACACCGCTTGCATACCCCTGATACGCGATGGTCGAATCAGTGAATCGATCGCAAATTACCCAGTGCCCTTTTGATAGCGCAGGCTCAATAACATCCGCTATATGCTGGCACCTTGCTGCAAAATGAATTAAGCACTCCGTGTCTGCCGTCCAGCTTCCCAAATGTTCAGGCATACCTAGTAGGGCTTCTCGTAAACGCTCTGCAGCTGGAGATCCTCCTGGCTCTCGCGTGAGAACTACTGACACGCCCTTATTTTCCAGAAAATTCTTTAACAATTGGACTTGGGTGGTCTTGCCGGCTCCCTCACCTCCTTCAAATGTTATGAAATGCCCCCTACTCAAAACTATCGTCCAGCACCACTTACAAGAGCGCCAAGGGTTTCAATAACTCGACCCGCTGGGCCTAAACGTTCTACTGTCTCTGCAACGAATAATTGGCGTTCGATTGTCTCAATCCCGGGAGCACTTACAACTAAAGTGCCTAATTTTTCTCCCTTATACACTGGGGCCTTAACTGGTCCTTCGTAGCGAACTACAACTTTAAGCTTAGCCTTTGACGATTTTGGGAGTGTCACTCGAAGGTCTTCTTTCAGAACTAGAGGAACCGTTCGCTTTTGGCCCAACCACAGCTCTGCTGTTTCAACTGTTTCACCGGCCTGAATAAGTTCATGAATTTTAAAGAAACCAAATCCCCAATTCATTAGTCGTTCGGCTTCGGCTGCCCTGGCCTGGCTTGAGTCTAGTCCATTCACAACCATAATTAGGCGCCGTTCATCACGTTCTGCAGAGGCCGTTAGACCATAGCCAGAGGCCCTGGTGTAACCCGTCTTCATTCCATCTGCTCCCTCGATAACTCCGAGCGTTGGATTGCGATTACGTTGGGTGATTTTATTGAAACTGAACTGCCTCTCCGAATAGAAATGGTAATACTCGGGGAAGTCTTCAAAAAGTCGCTGAGCTAATTTAACTAGATCTGCAGCCGTCATATAATGTTCGGGGTCAGGCCAGCCAGTAGCATTGGTGAAATTGCTGTTTTCTAAACCAATTTCTTTTGCTTTGGCATTCATCATTTCTGCGAATGCTTCTTCGCTGCCGGCAAGTCCCTCAGCTATTGCAATACAGGCATCATTTCCTGATTGAATGACTATTCCACGGATTAGATCTTCAACCTTAACGCGTTCCCCATCGCGCAAAAACATTTTAGAGCCACCCTTGCGTGACGCATTTGAGCTGATAGGAAGTGTGTCTTCCATTGAGATACTGCCGTTTTTAAGTCTCTCAAAAAGAAGGTATGCCGTCATTAGCTTACTCATAGAAGCCGGTGGCATTTTGGAATGTGCATCTTTCTCTAAAAGCACGGCACCAGTTGTTAGATCTATCATATAAGCTTGGCGTGCCAGTGTATCGAATGATGCCGCTGTAGACGCATTTGGCTGAACGACGAAAAAACTAAGAACAGAAAAGTATATAAATAATCTGCGCAAAAGATTGCTCCTATTACTGCACTGTGACGACGTGTGCATCCTTTGCACCTGCCACTGCAAATCGCGACAATGCCTTCTTTGCCTCTTGTACATTCTCGTAGGGACCAAACCTAACGAGAAATATAGTCTTACCGTTATATTCTGACTTTTTGACCAAATATTGACCAAAATTATTTAAAGAAAGCCCCTGCTTGTGGGCATTTTGTTCAATGCTAAAAGCTCCAGTTTGCACAAATGTTCCGGCCCGTGCAGCGTAAGAGTACTCTGCTTTCTTTTCTACTTTACGACTTATTGAAGAATTTTGGGCTTTAAAAGAATTAGCTGCAGCCAATCGAATGCTCTCTAGTTCTTTGATTGTCGCATTCGAACTTGCTAACCCTGCTACTTCTCGGCTTGGGTCTTCCAACACTTTTATCTTAACCTTTGTGGTCCCACGCCGCATGAAACCCAACTCTTCTGCTGCAACTTCCGAAACATCTAGAATACGGTCTGCATGATATGGTCCACGATCATTAACGCGAAGGACCGCTGTACGTCCATTGCTCAGATTTGTGACATGAATAATGGATGGTAGTTGTAAAGTGCGATGGGCTGCTGTCATCGCACGTTGATCAAATGGTTCGCCGTTAGCTGTTAAACGGCTATGAAAACCAGGACCATACCAAGACGCTTGGCCGGTTTCCTCGTGTATGAAGCGCTCTTCAGGTCGGTATTGAATGCCAGCAATTTTATAAGGCGTTCCTATTTTATAATTCGACGTAGCATCAGACGTAATCGTTACTTGAGGGCTTAATGGTACATCTATTCCATCACTTCTCTCATCACGAGAAGTGCTGCAACCAGCTAATAGTGCTAGAAACCCAAAACTGATGATTATGTACCTCAAGCTTAGCGCCATAATTTATTCGCCAGTTCACCAACTGTAACAGCATAAAGATGAGCGCAATTATACCGAAGTATGGCCCGGTAATTGCCATAAACTAAGTATCTGGCGCCACTTATTCCATCCGGAAAAATCATAGACGCATCTAAATCTCGAGAAGGTAGTGGCGAGCCGTCTATTTTGGTTACCCCAAGCTTAGCCCATTCGCTTAATAATCTTGGGTGGCTCATCTTTTTCATTGCTCTACAACCTCGATTTTTGGGGTCGAGATTTTCAAACTCATTTTCTGCTATATTGAGAGGTACTTTTACCTCACGTCCCCACGTTTGGTCATCTCTCCAACCGTGTTTCGCCAGATAATTAGCAATTGAAGCAAAGACGTCGCCCTCATCATTCCAAATATCTCGTCGACCGTCGCCATTAAAATCTTGAGCATATGCAAGATAGCTGGATGGCATGAACTGTGGTTGCCCCATTGCACCCGCCCACGAGCCTTTAAGGCTCTCAAGGTCTATGTAGTTATTTTGCAGCATCCGCAGTGTCGCAAATACCTGTTGTCTAAAGTACTTCGATCTTCGGCGATCGAATGCGAGCGTTGCCACAGCTGGTAATACAGGGACGGTTGGTTTAACAGCTCCAAACCGTGTTTCTATTCCCCAAATTGCAAGTATGAACCGAGGTTGTACAGAGTATTTTAAAGCCACCTTCTGTAGCAGCTCCTCATGTAATTCGCGTTTAGAAATACCAGCCTTTACATTCGCTTCTGTGATAACTCGACTACGATATTTAGCGAGATCTATAGTAAATTCAGACTGCTTACGGTCTCGTTCGAGTATTCTTGCAACGGGCTTTATATCCGAGAGAGCAGTCTGGATTACACCTTCGGAAATTCCTTTCGATCGCGCTTCTTCACGCAGCTCCTCAAGCCACTTATTAAATTCTAATGTCTTGTCACTTGATATCTGGTCAGAAGGCTTCGTGGAGTCCTGAGCGGATACAGGTGACATTCCCAGAGCTATGAGAGCTAGAAATAAGAAAAAAATACGAATGGTAACCATACCTTCCCCAATAGATGCACTGTAAGTTGTTATGCCTCTCAGCAAAATCTATGAATCTAGAATTCACATTATACGTCTATCTTACCGCTGTCTGAAATTAGTAATCTTATCCGAGATAAATGCTCCAGCCTTTCTCCCCTGAAAACAGCTGCGGCACAAAGTAATGTTTTCTTTTTTGTTGGCATTAACACGGTTAAAAAACCACACCTTGATTAAAGACATAATTTGCTTTCACCATGGTATCGAAAATGATTGTGCATCATTAGCTCTCTGGGAGAATTTCTATGCGATTAAAGAATAAGACTGCGATGATTGTTGGAGCTGGACAATCACCTGGAGAAACTGTTGGGAACGGCAGAGCTGTATGCCTGTTATTCTCGCGCGAGGGAGCCGAAATAGCATGTGTTGATCGCACCCTTGAAGCCGCTGAAGAAACTGCTGAAATTGTGCGGGCCGAAGGAGGTAAGGCCACTGCATATGCTGCAGATATCACTATTGAACGAGAAATTGAGGAAGCTGTTCGTGCCGCACAGGAAAAAATGGGTGGAATAGATATACTTCACAACAATGTTGGCGTTTCTATAGCTGGAGGCGACAGTGTTATTGAAACGTTTACTGAGGAGGCATTCGATAACGTCTTTGCCATAAATTTAAGAGGCATGGTTATGACCGTTAAGCATGTACTTCCAGGCATGCGGAAGCGGAAAACTGGCTCCATAGTCAATATATCATCGATGGCAGTTTTGGATATGTATCCATATGTTGCCTACAAAGCATCAAAAGCTGGCGTAGTCGCCTTTACGGAGCAGCTCGCATATCAGAATGCAGCTTTTGGAGTCCGAGCAAACGTAATACTGCCTGGTCTTATGGATACACCGATGGCAGTAGATACCAGGGCTCGTGAATGGCAAAAAAGTCGAGAAGAGGTAGTGGCCGAACGCAATGCGCGAGTGCCACTAGGGGCAAAAATGGGCACTGGCTGGGACGTGGCGTATGCAGCGTTATATCTCGCTTCGGATGAGGCAAAATTTGTTACAGGCGTGACATTACCTGTTGACGGTGGTGCCAGTGTAAAACGCGGGTGAGGAATGTTTTAATTTTATAATAGGACATAGAGCTCTGCAGATATAAAGATGAAATCAATACCTTCCATATTCTGAAAAGATCGCTATGTTCAGCGCTGCTGGAGAGGTGCCAGAGTGGTTGAATGGACCGGTCTTGAAAACCGGCGTGCGTGCAAGCGTACCGTGGGTTCGAATCCCACCCTCTCCGCCATGAATAGGCGATAACCATCTGATTTGTAACGCAATTTCGTGAACATTCGGGATTGCGGGTGACAAGATGGTAGACAAAAAGAGTGACTCATACCTCTTTCAAAAGCGCGGTATTTGGTACTTCAGTAGACACATTCCAGTTGATGTGCGCGGTCATTATCCCTGCAAGCGCTTAGTCCGCTCTTTAAGAACTAAGTCCCATGCAAAAGCTTCCAAGACAGCTTTGGTGTGGTCTGACCATCTAGAAAGTGTCTGGTCAGGTATCAGATTGAAACATTTGGGATTAGGTCCATCGTTTGAAGAAGTGACTTTATCTTCCTCTAACGCCCCTACCCTAACCACTGCACTTGATACGTATCTCAAGCTTAAAGGTCATGGTCGTGCAGCTCATTACGAAGCAGCAGCAAGACGTGCTGTTAGTTATGCCGTTGAAGCTATTGGCGACAAACCTATTGATGCATACACCCAATTAGATGCTTCACGCTTTCGTGAAGCTTTATTTGCAAGAGA
>Ga0255761_10004283_pt1 | contig 12697 bp, 12 predicted proteins | sample 071ome_29_FD_179961 | JGI IMG/M metagenome (GOLD analysis project Ga0255761, IMG submission 179961) | Coastal salt marsh microbial communities from the Groves Creek Marsh, Skidaway Island, Georgia - 071407BT metaG (version 2) | ecosystem: Environmental > Aquatic > Marine > Intertidal zone >... | reverse complement strand
AGCTTTTTGGAATCGATCCAATGAAGTGATTACCTCATTGTCAATTCTTGAGTATTCACTCGTTTTCCCGTTTACGATTAGGGCGTTGTTTGCAAGCGCGATTTGATCACCGGGAATACCGATCACCCGTTTGATAAGCAACTCACTATCTAGCGGTGAGTAAAAGGTGATAATGTCGCCCCTCGCTGGCGCGGACCAGCGCAGCAACTCCCAATTGGTCAATGGGAACCGTAGCCGATAGGCAAGCTTGTTAACGACGACTCGGTCGCCGTCCAAAATGGTCGGCTTCATCGACCCGGTCGGCACCTGATTCCAGTCCGCGATGGCCGAGCGGAAGGCAATCATAACGATCAGGAACGCGATGAGTCCTCGCCATTCAAGCCATAGCGGGTGGCGAAATAATCGTAAAGGTTGGGTCATGATGCGAAATCTTAACTGCTTCAGGTTGGAAGATGAACGGTAGCTACGAGGTGCTGCGACTTCCCCGAACCAGAAAGTCTTCGCCATGTGATGGGTCTAGATTGAATACGCTCGGCCGCTCGGAAGCCGACCGGCTTTGGCCGAGGTTCGGTCGCGCGTTGCGATGCAGGTCAGTAGAGTGAGGGGGCACCGGTTTCCATGACAAACCGTTCTTTATCGATTCATGTTAAGACCCGCCTAGAGCTCGTGCTTGAGCGACCAATGGATGCCCTTTTTCATCTAGGAGCCCATCCTGATCGGCTCGATAGGCTGTGCGGTAGTGAGATCATAACGGGTACACAAACAGATGGCTCGTTACTAGACGTCCATTCCAGCACGTTTCACGACCTATTTGGCAACCCGGTGATTCGAGCGCGTTTACTTCCAGGTACCACCATCATGAAGTATGAACTTCGCGGAACAGTTCCAAGTGCATCCGCACCCGTAGACGGCCTTCCTTTCACTGCCGTCTCGAACTTGCCCAGCCATGTATTGCACTATCTGCAGCCCTCTAGATATGTCGATTCAGACCGGCTCGGGACGCTGGCGTTCCAAATTATTGGCGACGAAGCGCAGGCCGGCAGGCAGGTCCAGCGCCTGTTTGAATGGGTTACTGAGCGTGTGCGTTACGAGCCTGGGTCGAGCGTCCTGCCACTATCCGCCAGTGAGATCATTGATCAGCGAGTTGGCGTCTGCAGGGATCTCGCGCATGCACTCATTGGTTTGCTACGAGCAATATCTCTTCCGGCCCGATATGTCGTGGGTTACGCGCAGGAGCTTCGGCCGCAAGATATTCACGCTTGGGTCGAGGTGTTTTTGAACAATGCTTGGTATGAGTTCGACCCCAGCTTTCGAAAACTAAATATCGGCAGAGCAGGGCTTATCCATGGTCGCGATGCTGCAGACGTTGCGATCATGGATCAATTTGGTCCTTTGCCGCTAATAAGCAAGCAGTCGGTCCAGGTGTCATGAATCGACAAACTGCGCGCTAACACTGACCTCAAGGGTCGAGCGAGTCTGACTTGGACCCATAAATGAGCCTGCTACTGGTGGCAGTTGATCGGGACGTTGTGACGTGGCGACCGCGATGTGTTTCCCGCGCACCAGGTCGCCGCAGGTTGGATCCACACCCACCCAACCCAAATCATTGAGGTAAACCTCTAGCCACGCGTGGGTGGCCCCACTGGCGTCAGGATGCGCGCTGGATGTGAGGTAGCCCGTTACAAAGCGAGCAGGCCAATCTTGTTGTCTTAACGCTACCATCATCAACCAAGCGAAATCTCGACAAGACCCTGACCCCTTAGCCAGTGTCTCGACTGGATCCTGTATACCAGGCTCGTCTCTTCGAACATAACGAAGACGGGCTTTTATCTCGCTCGCAATGTCAGCGAGACGATCGATCACTGCTGGCATACTGACGAATTCACCGAGTAGCAGCCAGTCCTCCAAAGGCTTCAACGCAACATGCTGGACATCGAGAAAGTTTGATAGGAAGGGTCGCAATGCCGGGTCAGTTGGGGTCTCACATTCATTCGAGCACTGAGAGAGCTGAGGGCCATGCTCGTAATATTGTTCCAGAACAGCTTCACTAGTAATCGTCAGTGATTGGGTTTCACCCTCAAAGTGGGCCTCAGCAACGGAATTGCCAAATGCGTCTCTCCGCCAAATGATGGAGGCTCGCGGATCTACCTGTAACTGGGACGAACGGATGCGCAGATCAAATCCATCTCGTGGCCGGAGATAAAAACGATGGGTTCTCAGCTTGACGGGCTGATCAAACCGATAGCGCGTGGTGTGGGTCAGATGAATCAGCTGCACAAAGGAATCCGGTGCTATTTGGTGGCGAATAATCGGCGCAGCGCCGCATGCTCGGGGTCTGATTTTGTTGTCACTAATTTTGCTTTGATGTGAGTCTCGACCAGCGTTTCGCTGTTCGGGTAGGAGAGCACAGTTTGACCGTTCACGAGAATGTGAATGGTTTTCCGGTCCTCTCCGTAGACCACTCGGCCTTGCATGGGCTAGGCAGGTTTCATTTGAGATTGGAGGTAATTTTCAAGGCCCATGCCGTCAATTAGTCCAATCTGAGTCTCGAGCCAGTCCACGTGGGATTCTTCGTTCGTTAGAATCTTATTGAGTAAGTCACGAGTTACGAAGTCTTGTTCCTCCTCCATCACGGCAATTGCGCGACGGAGCGCTGGAATGGCATCGTGTTCGAGCGCCAAGTCGCAATCGAACATCTCAGGAATGGTCTCACCAATTCTTAGCTTGCCCAGATCTTGCAGGTTAGGAAGGCCCTCCAAAAAAAGAATCCTGTCCATGAGCCAGTCCGCATGCTCCATCTCCTCGATAGATTCTGCGCGTTCTTTTTGCGCGAGCTGCTCGTACCCCATGTCTTCTAATATCTTTGCGTGTAAGAAGTACTGGTTGATCGCTGTTAGCTCATTCTTGAGCACTTCGTTGAGAAGGCTGATGATCTCGGGCTTTTGGGGTTTCATGGGATGCTCCTGCTTCAATGGGGATGATAACGCATAGGGGTTTTGATGCGTAGCTTCGGGTGACCGGGGGCTCACTCAATTGGTGAGTTTTGAGTAAAAAAAGTACTCGATTTCTTCTTGCATCCGTTTACCAGCTGTCAGTAGTCGGTTTGACTAATCGCGCCTGAGGGTTGCTGGCCGATAACATTTTTTGTGACTTAGTTTGGTTGGACCGCTGCGCTGTCGCGATTTTCTAGTTGCAATTGCGAATCGTTCTCATTTAGACTGAAGCCATGATCGTTTGCATTTGCAACAACATTTCCTCGAAAGTACTCGACGCCTACCGTAGCAGGGGACTTAGCCTCGAGGACCTCAGGCAAGACTACGGGCTTGCTTCCAATTGTGGTCAGTGTCTCGCAACCGCCGAACACATGATGACCCGGCCAAAAAACTTCTCGTCAAATGAGCTGATTCCCACCACCGAACTGGTCGCGGCGGCGGGTTAAGTGCGCTCAATCTAGAGCGTTCATCAAAGCCTTGTGGCTGATCTATGGGTTACAGCCTAATAGCCCGTGCTCCCTGTGCAGCGGGGGCAGGGCGTTTAGGTGTACAGCAGGTTGTGAGACGGTGAAAAGCACGTTCGGCAGGAACGAGAACAACGCGCCCCCCTGGGGAGCGCGCTTCGCAGGCTTTGCTCAGTACCCGCTACACTGGATGCAATACGACTGGCAGTGTCGCGTAGCCTCGAACAAAGCTTGATTGGACCCGCTCCGGTTCGCCAACGACTTCAACCATAGAGAAACGCTTTAGAATTTCTTCCCACAACACTCGAAGTTGCATCTCAGCGAGTCGATTACCCATACAGCGATGAATCCCGAAACCGAAGGAGAGATGATGGCGGGGATTTTTGCGATCAATAATGAATTCGTCTGGGCGCTCAATCACTTCATCATCGCGATTGCCCGATACGTACCACATAGCGAGTTTGTCACCCTTTTTAATGACTTTGCCGCCAATTTCCACATCCTCGAGCGCCGTTCGGCGCATGTAGGTCAGGGGGGTCTGGTACCGAATGATTTCTGGAATCATATTGGCCACCAAGTCGGGGTTAGCTCGTAACTTTTTGTATTCCTTGGGGTTCTCGTTCAAAAACAGCACGCCGCCTGTAATCGAATTTCGAGTGGTATCGTTGCCGCCCACGATCAAAAGGATCAAGTTACCTAGGTACTCCATCGGGTCCATGTCTTGCGTATCTGGACTATTAGCCAGCATGGTCACGAGATCGAGGGCTCCCTCGCTCACTTTTCCTTCTCTCTCTGCCCAAAGCCCTTGGAAGGTTTCCAAGCACTCTAGCAACGCAGCGCGACGTGCTGGCTCTGGTGTTGGTCCGCCTGCGAGTTCGCCGCTGGTGGCCATGTCTGACCAGTAAGTCAGTTTGCGCCTGTCCTCAAACGGGAAGTCAAAGAGCGTTGCCAGCATTTGGGTGGTTAATTCAATGGAAACTTTGTCTACCCAGTTAAATGAGGTCCCGACCGGCAAGCTATCCAAGATATTGCATACGCGCTCTCTGATCAGCGGTTCCATCTTTGCGAGATTCATTGGCGCGACGACACCAGTGACAGCCTTTCTCTGAACATCGTGCTTCGGTGGATCCATGCTGATGAAGTTAGGCGTCGTGAAATCAGATTGCCGTTCCGTGAGGGTAATCCCTGACTCTGAGGAGAAACGCGCATGATCTTTGTCGATCGCCATGATGTCGTTGAATTTGGTAATGGACCAATAGGGGCCGAAGAGTCCGCTTTCATGGAAGTGAATGGGGTCCTCTGCTCGCAAGCGCTCGAAAATCGGGAACTGAGTGTTGGTCTGAAAAACGATGGGCTGGCTTGGGTCAAGTTCCTCAAGCGGCACAGACCATGGGTCATTTAACGCGGTTTCATTTAAATCAAAGGCTTCGCTCATTGAGTACTCCTATTATTTAAAAAGGCTCCAATCTGACTGTTCGTTCTTTTGTTGGGCCATTTGAATAGCGTTAGCGGGTTTAGCCGTATTCTCCGCGAGCCCCGACATAGCGAAGACCGTGAAGAAGAGGACAGCGCTTGGCTAAGTAAACCTGATAATGGCCACGAAAGCGAATCTGTCCGTCCTGTTGATTCAATAGAAAACGTTTGCATCCAGTGCTTGAGATGGAGGGAGTAAGCGCCGCTGGGCAGGGGCGCCGAGCTGCTGAAAGCGAGATCCGTAGGCGCAAAAGGCGAAGAAGAGTTAACGCGTTTAGATAGCATGGACGGTAAGGAAGCCGAGAGTGATTAGATTAAGGAGAGAGCGGAGAGGAGAGGACAAATGAGAGAAAAAACAGGGAAGATAGTTGGGGCTGCATCGAGGTTCTATAGTGGTCTGAACCAATGAACGATTAGAAGGGTAGGCAATCTAATAGCAAAGACAGAGGCTACGATTTGTTCGAGGCCGCCACGAAAACCTGAGTTACACACCGCCAATAATCACCGGGTAGCAGAAGAGATCTGAGCGTTAGCGGGAGGAGCTCTGGCGAGTGTCTTTGTTCCAAAAGGCCGTTGAGCGCAGCGCCGCGAGCGTCCGCGGCGCTACAGTAATGCTAGAACATAGTGCTTGATAAGCTGCCCAACGGGTGGGGTCGGGAGATTCTCAGACGGGCTGCTAGCAGCGCCCCAGCGCCCATGAAGATCCTTTTCTAGTACTGGAATTCAGGAAGGTTGACCACGATGCCATCGAGATCATTCGTCAGCGGAATCTGGCAAGCCAGGCGTGACGTTTCTTCGCGGTCTGGATTCAAATCCAGCATTGACTCTTCGGTGGCGCTGGCGGGTGAGAGCTTGCTCTGCCAAGGCTCAGCAATGTTCACATGGCAGGTTGCGCACGAGCATTCCCCGCCGCAATCAGCATCGATCCCTGGTACTAAATTACTTGTTGCCAGGATCATCAGGCTATCGCCTTCATTTCCCTCTACTACATGCTCAGTACCGTTATGTTCAATAAACTTTACAGTAGGCATCGATCTACTCCGTTTCTGTTACCAATGTGTCGAAGCGGCGATTATTCGCGAACTTCGGTTAAAAGTATAGACGTTCGACTGGCGCCCCCTCATAGCCTACGTCTTTCGTTACCTCACTTCCGCTAGTATCTCTTTTAGGTCGGTGTCAGGGTCTGCCAGTCGAGCGGGATCGACCACTTTACCGTACAGCTGTTTGGCCACCATAAATTCCTTGGGAGAGTTCACTGCGTCGACAGCCACAACGGCGCCATCCCGCAGATAAAACTGTGCAAACTGCAAATTGTCTGCATCGCCGCGACGTACGGAGGATGAGCCATCACTTGAGAAACCCACCATTTGGAGCTTCAGTTCATATTGATCTGACCAGAACCAGGGCACTGCTGCATAGGTTTTGTCGCCGCCCAATATATTCGCTGCTGCCGTTCGAGCCTGGTCCATCGCATTGGGCACCGACTCAAGTCGGAGTCGTCGACCTAGGATGGGATTGGGATGATTGGTACAGTCCCCAGCAGCATAGATGTCTGGGTCTGAAGTCTGACAATGATCATCCACAACGATGCCATTATCGACTTCGAGCCCAGCAGATTGCGCAAGTTCTACGTTCGGGATGATGCCAATTCCTACAATGACCATGTCGGCTTCTATGATCGAATCTCCGCATCGAACTCCGGTCACTCGGCCATCCTCACCAACAAAGCCGCTGCAAGCCGTTTCTGTATGGATCGCCACTCCGCGGCTCGTGTGCAAGTCATGGTAGAAAGCGCTCATCGATTCGGTTGTGACCCGTTGCAGAATCCTGGACTCCATTTCGAGGACGTGGACGTCAAGTCCTGAGGATTTTGCGACCGCGGCGACCTCGAGGCCAATGTAGCCGCCGCCGACAATGCAGAGCGACCTTGCATCAGAAAAAGCGGATCTTATTTCATCGACATCGGCCTTTGTTCGCAGATAAAAGATGCCACCCAGATCTGACCCCTCGATGTTGAGTTTGCGAGGTCTACTTCCGGTAGCAATGATGAGTTTCTCATAACTAATTGATTCATCTGCTATTTCAACAAGCTTTTCTGTCCGATTGATGGCGGTGACCGTTTGCCCGAGTCGCAATTCGATGCTTCTGTCCTCGTAGAACTTTGCTGGTCTGACCATGATCTTGTCTGCGTCATGTTCGCCGGACAGATATTGCTTTGACAGCGGAGGGCGTTGGTAAGGCGGGACAGCCTCGTCGCCAATCATGACGATGCGATCTTCGTATCCTTCTTGTCGCAAGCTGGCTGCTGCTTGACCGGCCGCCTGTCCGGCGCCAACAATAATAATGGTCATAATTCGAGTGTCCTCTCTTCGTGCGCGGTAAGAATATCATGGTCGACCTGAAAGTCGTTGGCTATTTCGGCTGTTAAACGGCGAGGCGCTTGATCACCCGGTCAGTGAATTCCAAGCAATCCTCGGATGAAGTGAATCCTTGCCTCGCGGGCGCGCCATGTCTCGATTACAAGTTACTATTGGTCATTCCCCATAGTGGTGCATTTGAGGCAAGGCCGCTCGACTCGATACAATCCACCTAACTCAAGGAGGCAGTATGGAACAGACGACTGAAATTGAAGCGGCGGTATTCCGGCGCTTGGTTGCTCATTTGGACGACAACAAAGACGTGCAGAATATTGATTTGATGAACCTGGCTGGGTTTTGCAGGAACTGCTTGAGTAAGTGGTACCGTGCTGCGGCGGGCGAGGCCGGCGTGGAGCTGAGCGATGCTGAAGCACGTGAATTGATTTACGGAATGCCGTATCCAGAGTGGAAAGAAAAATTCCAGCGAGAGGCGTCAAGTGAGCAATTAGCAACTTTCGAATCAAGGCCTATCGAAGATTGACTGGATGGTTTGTGGCGGAGTTGGGTCAGTCCGAGCTTCAACACTGGCTTGATCTGCGATGCCTCCTGTGGCCAGGCGATTCAGCGAGCCATTTTTCCGACATTACGCGGTATTTCAGCGGTCAGAATCCACATATCGAGCGAGTCTGGGGCGTACGCTTAGAGGGCAGTGCAGTGTTAGGGTTTCTTGAGCTCAGTCTTCGCTCCTATGCCGAGGGTACGGATGATTCGCCAGTCCCCTACGTGGAGGGGTGGTTTGTTCAAGCTGACACACGTGGAAAGGGCGCAGGCAAAGCGTTGATGGAAAACGCCATGGATTGGGCGAGTTCTCAAGGGTTTGCCCACTTGGCAAGCGATACCGATTTATCGAACGAGGGGAGCATCCGTGCTCATCACGCAGCCGGTTTTAAAGAAGTAGGCAGGCAAGTGGCGTTTCTAAGGCCACTGAAGCCACAAAATTGAGCGTGTGCTGAGCAAGTAACTCCCGCCGCTGTTTCTCTACAGGCGCCCTAACGGCTGCTTGTAGGGGTCTCGCGGCCCGGAGCAGTTCGATACTAAGACGAGGGCCTTGGCAGCGAATTCTTTTCTTCAGATGATCCCTAGTCTCAAACTGCCATCTTAGCCTTAATGGCAGGCATGGATTCGTAGTTTTGAAGTTTGAAATCGCTTAACACGAAGTCGTCAATCGAAGTTTGGCCTCGATCGACGATCTCAAGGGTCGGTAAGGGCAGAGGTTCTCGACTAATTTGTTCTTTCACTTGATCAACCGCATCGAGATAAATGTGAGCATCGCCGATCGTGTGGATGAACTCTCCAGGTGCTAGGTCACAGATGAATGCAACCATGTGTAGCAAGAGCGCGTAGCTCGCGATGTTAAAGGGAACCCCAAGAAACATATCTGCTGATCGCTGGTACATCTGTAAAGACAATCGACCGCTCGCAACATAAAACTGAAAGAACGTGTGGCAGGGCGGTAAGGCGACAGTATCGCTCCCAGCTTCTGCCGCGTTCCACGCGTTAACCAAGATGCGCCTTGAGTCAGGGTTGTTCTTGATGAGCGTGATGGCCTCTGCCAACTGGTCCGTTTCCTGACCATCGGCCCCTCGCCAACGTCGCCATTGTGTGCCGTAAATTCGGCCCATTGAGCCGTCATTGGCGTCGAGACCAAGTCGCTTTAAATAGTCAGTGTAGTTCGCATCCCAGATCTTATTTTTAGCGTAAATCGCCTTCAGATCGTTGATGTTATCTGAGCCCGAGATAAACCAAAGGAGCTCTGATGCCATGACATTCCAGGCAAGCTTTTTTGTGGTTACTGCGGGAAAGCCCTCGGCGAGATCATAGCGAGCGTGCAACCCGAAAGTGGAGAGGGTGCCCACGCCAGTTCTGTCATCGCCTTGAACACCGTGTTCAAGCACGTATCGGAGCTGATCTAGATACGTTTTCATGCGCGCTCTTGTAGCCGTGACTGTTGGTGTTCGAATCCGGCCCCGGAAACGATGGTTAACCGCACTTTGAGTCGCCGCAGCCAAGGCAGGTCATACACCCGTCCATCATGACAACGGCGGTAGCGAAGCATTTTTGGCAAAGCTGGGCGCCTGGCGGATAGCTTGCTTCCGTGTCTTCCTCCGTTTTTTGGGTGGCCGCTTCTCGTTTTTCGTTAATCAAGGCGACGTGTGCCTCGGAAAGCTCCTCTTCGGTGATCAAACCAATTCGTCGCATATGACGGTCGAGGACATCGCCTATCTCAGCAACAAGGGAGGGCATAAACCGTCCGCCCTTTTTGAAGTAGCCACCCTGCGGGTCGAAGACTTGCTTCAGCTCGTCCACCAAGAAAGTGGCATCACCCCCTTTTCTGAAAACAGCCGAGATAACGCGGGTTAATGCCAAGATCCACTGAAAGTGCTCCATGTTTTTCGAGTTGACGAAGATTTCGAAAGGGTACTCCTGCTCGTGCTCTGTTCCCGAATTCAACACCAGATTATTAATAGTGATGTACATCGCATGATCAGAGAGCGGGGTTTTTATTTTATAGGTGTACCCTTTGAGCTCGTCCGGGCGCTGAACGTCTTCATGCATCGTCTCTTGCGCTGGAGCGACAGGAGCGTCTTGGGTGGTCAGGCCTTCTTTTTTGATGGAGAAGCCGATGATGTTTTTCGATATTTTTACAGTCATTGAATTCACTTCTTGTATTGGTCTGCCTGGCCAAGCAAGGGCGACTGCGCCCTATGCTTGGACTCGCGGCAGCGTGTACGAACGGGTTACCTGCAAGCGCTATTGGGTCTAAAACTTTCCGTAGTAACCCTCTTTCATTGCATCGAAAAGGTTGGCCGCTGTGTGCATTTCACCATCGTACTCAATCTCTTCATTGCCTTTGACTTCTACAACCTCGCCGTCCTCGAGTTCGAACCGATAGGTGGTGTTTTCTAGATCTTGCTCTTTCACCAAGACCCCCTGGAATGCTTCGGGATTAAAGCGAAAGGTCGTACAGCCCTTTAGGCCTTGCTCGTAGGCATAGAGGTAGATGTCCTTGAAATCATCGTACGGATATTCTGTTGGCACGTTGGCGGTTTTCGAAATACTGGAATCGATCCACTTTTGTGCAGCCGCTTGGATATCAACATGCTCGATGGGCGAAATGTCATCGGCTGTAACAAAATAATCAGGCAGCTGCTTGTCCGCGTCGTCCGTGTAGGGTTCTGCCTCTGAATTCACCATCGCTCGGTAGGCAAGTAACTCAAAGGAATACACATCGACTTTCTCCTTCGACTTTTTGCCTTCCCGGATCACATTCCTTGAGTAATGGTGTGCGAAGCTGGGTTCGATACCATTGCTCGCATTATTTGCGAGCGACAAACTGATCGTGCCGGTGGGAGCAATTGAACTGTGGTGAGTAAATCGAGCACCGTGCTCGGCGAGTGCCTCAACGAGATCTGAATCCACTTCTGCGACGCGCTGCATGTACCTTGAGTATTTTGCATGCAGGATTCGACCCGGCACCTCGTCACCTACCGCGTAGCCGTCCTCAACCATCTCGGGCCGGTATCTCAGCATTTCTGGTGTGACTTTGAACATTTCGCTCATGATCGGCGCAGGGCCTTTTTCCTTCGCAAGCTCAAGGCCAGCTTCCCAGCCAACCATGGCGAGGGCTTGAGTCACTTCTTCAGTAAAAGCCACTGATCTCGCATCCCCATACCGCATACCCAGCATCGTGATGCAAGAGCCTAGGCCTAGATAGCCCATACCGTGGCGACGCTTTCGTTCGATTTCGTTGCGTTGCTCTTCTAGGGGCAAGCCATTGATTTCGACGACATTGTCTAGCATGCGCGTAAAAATCTTCACCGCCTCTCTAAAACTATCCCAATCAAAGCTGGCGTCACTGGAGAAAGGCTTTTGAACAAAGCGAGTTAGATTGACCGACCCAAGCAGACAACTACCATAAGGGGGTAATGGCTGCTCGCCGCATGGGTTAGTAGCGCGGATATTTTCGCAGAACCAGTTGTTGTTCATTTCATTGACTTTGTCGATCAAGATGAATCCAGGCTCCGCAAAGTCATAGGTAGACGCCATAATCATGTCCCACAGGCGCTTGGCTTTGATGACTTTGCTGATCTTGCATGCAACCAGACCTTCATCATTCGTGACGTAGCGACCGCTTACCGGGAAATCTCGCCAAAGAATGGAGCTTGAGTCACTCAGATCGATGCCGTCTGCTTCCTGCTCTTTGATCGTAATCGGGAAAGACAGCGGCCAATCGGCATCCGCTTTCACCGCCTCCATAAACTCCTTGGTGATGAGAAGAGAGAGGTTGAACTGGCGGAGGCGACCGTCTTCGCGTTTGGCGCGGATGAAATCCATGACGTCTGGATGGCCGACTTCGAAGGTAGCCATCTGTGCACCACGGCGCCCGCCTGCTGACGATACCGTAAAACAGGTCTTGTCATAGATATCCATGAATGAGAGCGGGCCGGAGGTGTAAGCGCCCGCACCCGAGACATAAGCGCCTTTGGGTCTGAGTGTTGAGAATTCGTAGCCAATTCCGCAACCGGCTTTCAGTGTGAGTCCTGCCTCAAGGTTCTTTTGCAAGATGTCATCCATTGAATCATCGATGATTCCAGACACGGTACAATTAATGGTGCTAGTCGCGGGTTTGTGCTCTTGGGCGCCGGCATTCGAGGTGATTCTGCCCGCGGGGATGACGCCTTGCCTCAGAGCCCACAGGAATTTTTCGTACCACTCGGCCTGTTTGTCCTTAGTTTCGACCTCGACAAGTGCCTGCGCAACGCGCTGATAGGTTTGATCGATATTCTGATCAATCATTTCGCCTTGCTTGCTTTTGAGGCAGTACTTGTTTTCCCAAATGTCTAGCGAAGTGGGTTGTAGCTTGATCTCTCCTACATGGGCGGGTATGGCCTTTAACTCTGGTTTTGCTGCGTTTGATTCCATTGATAGTGATCCCTATTTTTGTGCGTTTAGAGACTTCTTTTGGCCCCTGTGACGCGAATTGCTTCTATTTTCTTTCTATTTTCATCTGGCCCTTCATTCGGCCTTCATTCAGCTTCCTGCCTTTGGTGTCTGTCGGCAGAGGAACAATTGGGTGATGGTTATCCTTGATTTTTGTCTTCGTCTTTTGTTTTTTATCTTTTGTTGTTTTACACCGCAGCTCAGCGTTATCCGTAAGTGCCACTTTCGCCTCGGAAGCTCATCGTGGTACTCGCTTCAGGTCTGTGCACTCTTTCTTTTGCCGCTTTCTTCTAAGTGGACTCTTGATTAATTGGGCTTCCGCTAAACGCTCTTTTCCTTAATCTTTTTTTCGTTTTATCTGAAATGGTCAGCAGGCTTTCGGACCACATCCAGCGTTAGCTAGCATGCT
>Ga0255761_10004247_pt1 | contig 12762 bp, 8 predicted proteins | sample 071ome_29_FD_179961 | JGI IMG/M metagenome (GOLD analysis project Ga0255761, IMG submission 179961) | Coastal salt marsh microbial communities from the Groves Creek Marsh, Skidaway Island, Georgia - 071407BT metaG (version 2) | ecosystem: Environmental > Aquatic > Marine > Intertidal zone > Salt... | reverse complement strand
GAAAGAAAGGAAGAGATAAAATCGCCCGGGGGGGTGGTGGGAAGAGAGAGAGAGAGAGAGAGAGAAGGGAAAAGACGCGGGACAGAGTTACCGCGCATGCGTCCCGGTTTCCTTTCCCCGCGCGTTGTCCTTCTTCTTCTTCTTCAACGCATCTTTGTGATTTCAAATGCTGTGAACAGCGCGTCGTCGTCGTCGTCTTCGTCTTCTACGTCGTCGTCGTCGTTGCACTCCTCGCAACCGCTTCGTGCGCCAGATTTCCTCAACGTTATATCCAGACGAGATTTTGACATTGGCACGCACCAAGTGCCGATTAATCCGCTGACCTGCGACGGGCGAGAGGTGTGGCCGATTGGATACGCGGATGTTTTTAGCAGCAGATATAAAGAGAAAAATGGAAGAAGAAGCGATAAGAACAGACGAAGAAGAAGACCGGACGTGTTCCTCTCGAGCGTCGGCGCCAAGTTCGATAAGATTACGCTCTACGAACACGTCGAATCGGACGATGGCAGAACGTTCGCGCCGTTCTTTTTCCGACGGAACCACGTAACGCATCCGTTTTCCGGATTGAAACCACCGAAAGCGAAGTGCGTTTCGCAAAACGCAGAGACGAAAGAGATATACGGATTCTTCGTCGTCGAGGGGAATATTTTGGCGAGAAGTCGGTACGACGAAGCGAGCGGTGGGTTCGTCGGGAGAAAAGAGGTACACGTGACTGGAATAAGAGGGAATTGGAAGGAGATTGAGAACGTGGTGTGCGTGCCCGGGAGGACGGATTTCGTGTATTTATTGGTGAACGATTACAGGAAGGTGAAGGGGAGAGAGTTTGACCGAGAGCGTGCGAGAATCCTGTGGAAGTACGAGGCGCCGAGGTACGATCCCATGGACGGTGGTGCGCGCAACGACGAGGAGATGAATAGTAACGGAGGTAGTGATGGTAGTAGTAGTAGTAGTAGTAGTAGTAGTAGTAGTAGTAGTAGCGACAACGATAACAATAGCAATAACAACAAAGGAGATATTGAAACTTCAATTTGGAAATTGGAGGTTGGCGAAGCCGAAGACGCAAAGGACAGCGCGCGAGCGAAGAAAGCGAAAATGCCGCCGCCGTCCGCTTCGAGCGACGACGAAATCGATCGGTTACCGATTGTTTCTGCTTTTGGATTAGAAGATGGAAGCATACTTCTCGGCCACTCGGGTGGTGAAATTACGATGTATAGGAAGAATCGGAAAAGTACCGGTGAAGGTAGCGAGAATGAAGATGATTTCGTCGCGCACGAACACGTTTTAATCGCGCCCGGGAACGCGCCATTGAATGCGCATCCTGCGCCAAACGCGGTGCCGATGCCGTATCCGTACTCGAGTGACCACGACGATGACAATAATAATAACGATGAAAACGATGGCAGCAAGACGATGAAGACGACTTCGTCGTCTGTAATGCCGTTCGATCTCCTCGTCGGCGGCGTTGGAAGTTTGTACCATTACAAGCGGTACGTCGCTTCTACTCCTTATTCTCGCATGAAAAAATCCGCCGGCTCCGGGTTGAGCACGGAAGATACGAATGCTAAGATGGTTTTCTATCCACCGCGCGTTTGTGGAGAGGAAGATGCGGATACGTTTGTTGCCTCTTTAGGCACGATTTCCCTCGTTGATCTCGATAACGACGGCCGTGAAGATATAGTGTCCGGCAGCGCCGAAGGTGTCTTGTACGCGCTTAAAAATGTTGGCACGAATGCGCAACCGTCGTACATGCCTCCAAGCGCGATTGAAACGAAATCTGAAATAATGAGACTCGTTCCAGATGGTAGTAACAAAATATCTCCGCACGGACCGCGCGAGTCTCGATTTGGTTACACCACCGTCGCGACTTTCGATTGGAACCAGGACGGTAAATTTGACATCCTCGTGAATGACTTTTCGGGAGAGATGTCACTCTTGGAAAACATCGGCAAACCGTCGGCGATGAAATTTGACGCGTTAAAGAAACTCTACCGAGAAATGGAAAATGGCGAAAAGGAGGTTTTTAAAACAGATTGGCAAGTGAAACCGTTCGTAGGCGCGATTGGGAAGAAAATCATTGTCGTCGCGCCGTGTCCAGATACCAGCATTTTACTTGTCTTTGAGAAAATAGGCGACGCGTTGGTGAAGAAAATCGGTGCGTTAAAACTGAACGACGAGAAAGAAACGCGCATTTCCACGCACACTTTATACGGTGGGGCGAGAGGACGTTTATCGATTGATATCGTAGATTTTGATGGTGATGATATTTTGGACGTTTTGATCACGGCGCCGAAACACGCGAGCGTTCCGGATCCAGAACGTGGCTTGCCTTTGCACGTCGGACATTATCAAGCCGCGCTTCTGTTTCTTAAAGGTAAATCCGATGTGAAAGGAGATACTGAGAGCGATATAAACACCGTGCGTTTCAAATTTCCAGAGATTGTCCAATATAAAGGTGAACCAATGTACGTGGGCAAGTTGCAAGGTTCGGTCGTAGCGACGAGCGCCATTGGAACTTCGTCGTCGGAAACATTTGGTTCTTTACCGAATCTGATGGTCGTGTGCGATGCCGGGCGCGTGTATTGGTACGATCGCAAAGACTTGTCGACGCGTTCCATCAAGACATTCGTGCAGGCGACTTCGTCGAAAAAGAGCGGCGTTAGTAAGAATAAGAGTAAACCGGCCTCACGAGAACTTGAGCGCGGCTGGGCTGTCCAGTTTTTGTCCGGTACAGCTTCGCCGCAGTGTAAAGCGTTTGACGGCGGACTCGTAGACTATTCCGCGCTCGCCTACGATGCCTCGACGTATACGAGTGGTGGCGGTGGTGGCATCTCTTCTGGAAATGGAAATACTGCGACCGCATCTACGTTCGCGACGGTTTTACTCGTGCTTATCTTTTTCGCGTGCGTCGTCATCGCCGGCGTCGGCTGGTCGCGATTCTGGTTTTGGGCCCGAGGTCAAGTTGCTGCGAGATTTAACGTCAGTTTAGGAAGAACCGAGCGCCGCGAAGTGTAATAATGAAATTATGTGGTCTAGAATTGTAGTATAGTCGAGCGCTCGCTCTCATCTAAGTAGCTATGATATCTCTTTTACAAATCTACTCGCTCACTTCTTCTTCTCCACGAGACTTTCGTCCATCACCACGTACTCTCTCGTCGACGAACCAAACTGCACGCAATCCGAACCTTTCAATCGGTAATACCTCTTCGCCTCGATGACTTTCCCGTTCAATTTCGTCTTATTTGTGCTTCCGTTATCGTATAAATACCCAGCCACATCATTTCTCGTCTCTCCGTACACGTCCGTCTTCCTCTGGTTCCGAAACTGCAACACGGCGTGTTGCTTTGAACACGACGGATGATCCGTCGGAATATCCACCGCGTCTCGGTCTCGCCCGAAAATATACCTACTCTTATGCGCTAAACTTATCGGTTTCTCAATCTCTTCGTCCCCTTTGAACGTGTACAACCGCAATCGCAAACCGTAGTCTTGCGGTGAACACTTATCCTCCGGCTCGTCGTAATCTATAAACTTCCCGCGTTCGTTCGCGTTCGCTTCTTGCCGTAAAAGAGACGAGAGTTCAAACGTCGGTTTCTCTTTCGGGAGTTCGGGAAGGTTCTCTGTTTCCGGGTACGCGTTCAGATCTTTCCCGTTCGCGTCGACGCCAAACAACCTCACCTGTTTCTTCTTCTTCTCGTTTTTATCGTCATCATTATCGTCGTCGTCGTCTTCCTTCCCGTGCTTTCCCCTACCGTTTCCAAAGAACGGCGGCGAAGGCGCATCTTCTTCTTCTTCGTCATCATCGCGTCCTCTTCTTCTCCTTCTTCTCCTCTCGTCTTCACCATCGTCGCTAAAACTACCGCTCAACTCCGCGGAATCCGCGGAATCGTATCCTCCTCTTCTTCTTCTTCTCCTTCTTCTTCTTTCATCATCACTGGGCGAGCGCGAGGAGCTGCGGCGACGATACCGCCGGGGACCGCGTTCTTCTTCTTCTCCCATTTTTTTACGTATTTAGGGGAAAAAAAAGTGAAGAATTTCCTCTCTTGCAAAACTCCACTTTTTCTCATCAAACTTTGATCATCCATCATGTCGCCTTCTTCCTCCTCTTCTGGCGCTGTCACCGCTGGCGCTGCTGCTGCTGGTCTCATTACCCAGAGCGATGATCTGGAATTTGGCGGGAAAACGACGACGACGATGACGACAACATCAAAAAGAAGAAGAAGGAGACTGACATCGCTCGCATCCGTTCGCAATTCGCTTTTCAATCAACTGTCCATTTTCACGAGCAAAAAACACATGCGCTTGCGAAAGCAAGGGGAATTGTTCACGCAAATCGTGTTTCTCGCGTACGTCGCGAGTTGCGTGGCGTTGGTTGGGAAAGAGAACGTGGAAAATATAAGCGCGTGTGGGTACAACGCGGTCGTGCCTTGGTACGTGGGGATTCTGTTCTACGCCTCGGCGACGGCGAGCAACCACTCGTGTTTGTGGTACGTGGTCAGATCGGTGAGAGTGGAGGCGAGCGCGAGACGAGCGACTGTGAGGATGGTTGTTGGCATGATTTCAGTGCTGAGTTTGTATTTGACGATGTATTTTCCGAGATGTTTTTGGCAGTGTCATCAGACGAGCGTCTGGATGTGGGCGATATCGACGAGCGCGTTGATGACGATGAAAGGGGAGGAAGTCGAAGGGAACAGAAAAACGAACACCGATAGCAGCGGTAGTGGAGCAAATGGCGACGCCGACGACTTCGATGGTGAGAAGAACAACCACGAAAATTCCCTGAAGTTATTAGCGCAACACCACGCGCTGACGAAAGCGCCGGTAAAAATGTACCTCTACCCCGTCCTGTGGTTCTCCGGTTTCCTCATCTGCGTCGCCTTGTACTACGAGAACAACTACTTCTTCTTTTTCGGCGAATCCATGGCAAGCATGGCGTACAGCGCGTGGGTCATGTCCAAACACTCCGGAGAAAATACCAGTAGCGTTGGAGGAGAACAACAAAATGGTAAAAATACTAGCAATAGCAATAGCAGTAGTAGCAGCAGTAGCGCGAAATGGCCGCCGCGAAAGTACGGCGTTCGCGAATACCTGCTCTTCGACGCCCCCGCGGGGTGTTTCTTGTACTACCTCTGCGAGGTTGTCAATCGCCCGCGAATGTGTCCGAAAGGTAAAGTCTTCGTCGGACCTTCTTTGCTGCCGTTTTTAATTTAGATTATTAACGATTATTTTGTAACGTTATATTCTTTAATCGCGTCTATCCGCGTGTCGATGTTTTCGAACCACTACTTTTACCCGCCAGCGTGGCAAAATCGCAAAAATTTGTGGCTTTGGACACGCGAGAAGTAATCCAAAATTTCGTCATTCACATCACACCAAACGATAAAACAAACGGTAAAACATGTTCGCCGCGACCCAGCAAACGCTCGCCTTGCGCAAAACCACTTCCACCACGACCACTTCTCGATCGTCTTCTTTGAAAGTGCACATGCGCGCGGTAAAAACCGGCGTCAAAAAATCCGATTTGAAAGACGGGAAATTCGTCTACGAAGACGACGCGAAGGGGAGAATTTTGCTTCAAGAGTTCATGGGGGATGTCTACGCGATTAACAACAAGTGCCCGCACTTGGGGCTTCCTTTGCAAGGCAAAACGCCGTTGCTTTCTGCGACGTGCTCGAAACGAGGAGGCGTCGTGTGCCCGGTGCACGGAAGTGAGTTTGATTTGAAGACGGGTGAAGCTTTGGGCGAGTGGTGCCCAAAAGTGCCCACGTTGCCCATCGTCGGTAAACCGATGGCGGGCGAACCGAAGAACGCCGAGGTGTATCCAGTCACCATCGACGAATCCACCGGGGAGATTGTTTTAGAGTTGTAAATCTCTTCTTTGTGAAGAAGTATTCCGCGCGCCCGCGTTATTTATATGTGTATGATTTTTCTTTCTCTGAGTGGTTTTATCTATTTTGTATCTTGTCTTCTCTCGGTGGTCTATCGCTGTTTCTCAGAAAATCATACTTCTCAGACTCTTCTCTGTGTACCTCGAGAAAACGAGCGCTTTGTTCGTTCGATGGTTCTGGGAACCCTTTTTCTCGCAAGTAGTTTAGCAACTTGGTTTGCTTCATGTGACGAGCGGAAGCGATGTATATCCAGTGAAGAGGTGATCTCGCCTCTTCGACTAAGTACTTGACACACTCGAAATTACCGTTGCATACAGCGCTACCCGCGCAGGCATGTTTTACCTCTTCCGTTATCTTTCTTTCTTCAACGAGATATTTCAAGATGTCTATGTGACCGAATTCCGCCGCATCTGTTGCCACTTTCCTTTCCATGTATTGCAAACGTGACGGAGGTATCACGTTGTCGAAAAGAAATCGAAGACATTCGAGGTGTCCAAAACGTGCACCTCGATGACGCAACTCTTCTACATCATACGGGCACCCGTTAGAGTAGCAGTACTTAACCATCTCAAGATCCCCATTGGCTATTGCATGTTCAATTGCCTTGTTATCCCATTCGCAATGTTTCACTTCTCTCAACCACTTCATCAACTCAAGTTTCTTCGTTTGAGCAATTCCTGCACAAAAGTTGGTTTGGTCATACACTTCTCCTCCTGCATCACGATTTCCCCATGGACAGTGATCCCACATATATTCCAACGTCGAAATGGACGCACATTCGTAAATAGAGCAACCTAGTTTCTGTACGTTAAACCCCGCGTATTCGAGTAACTCCAAACTCTCGGTATTCGCGTTTGCAAAGAACCCCCGATCTGTCGCGGTCAATTTCGACAAGACATGCGATACGAAAATATCCCTGTGATGCGTCACCAAACCCGTCCACAACTTGCTCGGACCAAGTTTCAAACGCTCAATCTCCGCCGCGGCTTCCTCAATCGCCTCTTCCTTCTCTTTTTTCTTCTTCCTCTTCGCCGCGCCGGAGAGTTGCTTCTTTCCCATATTGTTTTTGTGTATTCGATGGTATTGACTCTGCCGAATTTCTTCCCCACATGTGTCTGTTTTTCCCCAACATCGGATCGAGGTGTCCGTCTCTCCATTATATATACGCGCAAACGCGCGCGCGAGAGAGAGAGAGAGAGAGAACGAAAAGAAGAAGAGAGCACGCGCAACATGCGCGCGATGGATTCCCCGGTGTGGACGTCGCTCGTCGCCTTCTTCTCCATGCTCGGGTTTCTCGTCATGGTGTTGAAGAACAATCCTTCTTCTTCTTCCCGACGAGGAGGAGAGGGAGGGGAATCGCACCACGACGCTCTCGGTGGTGGTAGTGGGGCAGACGAAGCTTCTTTAGTGGGCGCGGGGGCTTCCTCGCACACGCACCCACTCTCGGACGCGTCTCGATTGGCGAGAGATAAATTCGAACGAGGTCGCTGGCGATTCGAGGACCGACCGAAACCTTTGTCCAAACCGCAATCGGAAGAGGTTCGATTTTTAGGTTGGACTTTGTACGAAGAGACGAGCTCGCAAGGCGCGGAACACGCGAATAGAAAAATGCAACGGAGAGAAGAGATGGATTTTGAGAGGAGGAATCGAGTTCACAGACGCGATGTTGATGTGATTCGAAGCGAAGAGGACGAGGAGGATGCCTTTGATGCCAGAGATGGAGAGGAAGAGGAAGAAGAAGAAGTAGCGGCGGAGACGAGGAGGACCGACGATGCCGCTCGTCGAGGAGAAAGAGAAGAGGAGGAAGAGGATAGAGATTTTAGTGAGGAAGGAGAGAGTGAAAGTGATGATGGACAACGAGAACGCAAATGCGAAGCGCAGACGCCGTGTGGTGTGGCTTTTATAAATAAACACGAGTGCGTGGATTTGTGTCGATCGAGTAAGTTTGAACCGGAGCGCATGCCGAAAGCTACGATTGGAGAGAAGAAAGACGCGTTTTATTTGAAGACGCACTTTGATTTTTTCCAACGGAAAAGACGGAGCGGCTGTCCGAAGAACGGTTTAGATCACACGTTGGTTATTTATCACGCACCGGAAAGAGTGTCGGTAGGGAAACACTTGGCTTCTGTGGCGAGCGGGCTAGCCAGGGCGTCCGCGTTCAATAAGACGTACGTTCTCGGAAGATTGAGCATGAGACAGTGGACGTCGGCGAAGAGGTGCGGGTTGAATAGGAACGTGATGTGTTTTTTGAAACCAATCGGTAAGTGCTTGTTGGATGCTAGAGATAAGGAAGGTAGACAGATTGGCGCATCAATGGCTGGAACGAGCATGTTTGGCGCGAGTGGTTTGATTGATTTTAGCGTGTACAGAACGAAAAGAAGAGGGACGTTGATGTACCAAGCTGAAGCGTTATCGTACGTCTTTGAACCAAATAAACAAGCAGGAGCAGTCATTCGAGCAGCATTTAGAGATTCAATCCGAAAACAGGCGGAAACGATGTTACAAAGTAACAACGGAGTCGGGTCGTTCATAGGAAACGGGCATCAACAGCAAGTCTTATCCGGCGACGCTTTAGAACGCGACTCGGGACATCCGTTCGGCAAGTGCGTCGCGGTGCACGTTCGCCGATCTGGGTGCGTCAGAGATATCGATACTCACGAAGATCCGAACCGTTTGGAAGGTTTGTGCGTCCCATCGAAGAAATACTTAGAAACCGCGAAAGAATTCGCGAAAAAGTACAACTTACACTCCATCCTCCTCATCTCGGACGATTTAAAAGTGGCTGAAAAATGCGCCTCCAACGCAGACTTGCCGTGCTTTTACACAACCTCCACGAAGCGACTGTTACACGACGCCGAAAACGACGTCAACGATAACTTACCGAGTTTCAAAAAGAGAATGAGCAGTAGAAGAAGAAACTTGCTGTGGAAAGACTCCGGCAAAGACCGCGCGGTCTCCGCGGCTTTAGCCACGGTCATCGAACTCGAAGCCGCGAGAACCTGCGACGCCTTCGTCGGTCAGTTTTCCTCCGGGTTCAGTCGATTAGCGTACATGTTGATGAGTGCGAGAATGGCCACGCCAGCGCCGTATCACAGCTTAGATGGAGTGCCTTTTAAATTAGAGTAATTATAATCATAAATTTTATATGATATATGCCTGATGGGTAATCTCGCGAGCGAGCTCCTGTCTGACAAGAGAAAGGCAACTTTCTCTCAATCGTCCACACTTTTTTTATATGTCTCTTTTCCTTCTTCGTGCGGGAAGAAGACATCATCACATCGCGCTACCACGACACCAACTCTTATTCTCATCGACAAGAAGAAGAACAACAACCATGGCGAGCGCCGCGAGCGTTTCCTCTTTACCGCTGTCCTTCATCGCGCAGCAGCAGCAACAGCAACGTCGACGCGCTTCGTCGTCGTCGTTCACCAACGCCGCCACCACGAAAATGAATTCTCTCCCGAAGAACAACAACAGAGCCTCGTCGTCTCGCGCTGCGACCACGACCGCGGCGGCGGCGGCGGCATCCTCGACGAGGATGGTGGAACAAAACGAACAGCGAGACGACGAATTATTGATGGCGTCTTTCGACGATCTCTCGGCGGACGTGCGCCAGGCTTTGGAAAACTTAAACTTACACTCGCCGACTGAGATTCAATCTTTGGCTATTCCATCCATCCGGGACAAAGGAGGAAACGTGTGCATCGCCTCTCACACCGGGTCCGGGAAGACGCTCGCGTATTTGTTACCCGTCATTGATGCGTTGAAAAGAGAAGAGATAGAAGCTGATGGAGATCGATTGGCGAAGAGTCGTCGACCGAGAGCGTTGATCGTCTCGCCGACGAGAGAGTTGGCGGAGCAGATATTCGCGGTGACGAAGAGTTTGTCGCACTACGCGAAAGTGTCCTCGAGGTTGATTTTGGGCGGGAGGCCGTTCGCGTTACAAAAAGATAATTTGGAAGCGCCGGTGGATATCGTCGTCGGGACCCCCGGGAGGCTGGTGAAACACTGCGAGGAGAAGAGTTTGTTTCTCGGGAGTTGTAAATTTGTCGTTTTGGACGAGGCGGATACGTTATACGAGGCTGGGTTCGGGGAAGACGTGGAGAGGTTGTTGAGACCGGTGAAAAACCGAAACAGAGGCGATGATAACGGAGGCGATGAGAGTAAAAAGAAATCGACTACCATCGTTCTCGTTTCGGCGACTATGCCAGATAGATTGAAGAAATTAATCGACACGTCGTTACCCGACGTGCAATACGTCAAGACGCAAACGTTACACAAATCCGCGCCTGGATTAAAACATAACTTCGTAAACGTCCCTGGTTCCGAGGATAAGATGAAGTATCTGGAGGATATCGTTGTTCCTATGCACGAGCGTGGGAAACGCGTGATGGTCTTTTGTAACACGGTGTCGAGCTGTGTCGCGGTCGAGAAGACGATGGCGGAAAGAAACGTCAACACGGTTCAATACCACGGAGAAATGAGCTCGGAAGAGCGCGTGGAGTCCATGAAAGCGTTTTGCGATGCTGATCCTGAAGATGATAATTTGATTTTAGTGTGCACAGATTTAGCTGCGAGAGGTTTAGATTTTGCCGGCGTTAAGGTTGACAACGTCGTAAATTTTGATTTCCCGTTGAACCCGGTGGATTACATACATCGCTCGGGAAGAACAGCCCGAGCGGGTGCCAAAGGCGTGGTCACAAACTTAATATCGAAAAGAGATAAAGTGTTAGCGAACGAAATCGATATCGCGGTCAGATTAGGAAGACCAATCGACGACGCGACGAGCTCGAAAGCCGTCGCGGAAATTCGAAAGATGAAATTGGTCGACGAAAGAAGACGAGCAAAAGGGAAAGAAGTAACCACGCGGAAGAACTTTAAGTCGAGCAATCGAGGCAGAAGAGGGAGTTCGAGATACGAAACCTCCGAAGACGGGCAAGAAGGTGGAAGAGGAGGAGGAAGAGGAGGAGGTAGAGGTGGAGGTAGAGGAGGAGGAAGAGGCGGCGGCAAACCTCGAGGAAAGGCTAAATTTTCATCCAGCCGCTAAAAACAAAAGAAAGAAAGAAAGATCCCACGCGGAGATGTATTGTGTATTAAGAAATAAATAGTCGGGTCCATTTGTAGAGAGCATGTGCATATATTAATAATAATAATGATAATAGTAGTAATTACTCCTTACACAATAGTATTCGGCTACATGAAGTATATTCTTTGTTTTTTGTGGCTGTTTTTTGAATGTATTTTATTAATTCCGCGTGTGCGTCGGAATCGGATTCCTAAGTGGCGATTGTTGGTAAAACAATCCCGAAAAAATACAAATGAACAAGGCAATCAACCCTTCCATGCTCGCGTGCTTATCCCAGATCATGCAATTAATAATGACGGTCCCAATTTTACACATCGTTCCGACCACGGTAAAACTTGTCGCAGAGATCAACCCTCTCAACAAAAACTGCGAGTACGACATCAAAACCCCCGCGGCGCACGACGCGCTCAAGGCGAAAATCGAAGCCGTCGACCACTCAAAGTCGCTCAAAATTTCGTGTTCTCTCGTTACCACGCCCAACAAAAACACCGGAACCACCGCCAACAAGTTCGTGTAGTAACTTCTCCCCCAGGCGGTCAATTTAACGTTATCCACCGCGAACTTAATGTACACCTGATCAAACGCGAACACGACGAACCACGCCGCCACCCACGAGTACGCCTTCACTTCAAAGTTCGAATCCGTAAACACGTACGCGATCGCGCCCATCAAGATCGCCGCGAGCGACAACCAACTTCGCGCGTTCGGTAACTGTCTCCCTAAGAACACGTAATCCAAAAACGCGATCAAAATCGGCGTCGACGATCGAAACACGATGAACGTCTCCACGTTCGCGTATTGCAAAGTTTTCACGTTGGTATACAACGCCCCTAAAAACGCAATCGCAACTAACATGAACGGTTTCACCTTCTCCGCGACTAACGGATCAGATTCCACCAGCCCGCCCTCGTGCATGGCTTTAATCGCCACCGCGGACGTCAACAGCTGGCAAAACAAAACCACCGACGGTGCCGGTAAAAACGTGACGGCGAGCTTGTTGATGATGAGCATCATGGATGAGCAACTCGCGTACGCGACGATGCCAAAAACAATCTTGGCGTACAACGCCGCCGCTTCTTTCTTCTCCGCGTCCGTTTGGTGTTCCTTCACCGCTCCGGAAGAGGAGGACGAGGACGGGTTCTTCATCTCCATGATGGTTTTTTATTGCGTATGTTGAGAGAGAGAGAGAGAGAGAGAAAAGAGAGAGGAAGAGAGAAAGTTTTATCCTTTTTTTTTTAAATCTGTTTTTGAAACCCTAAATGGTATGGTGGAATTTTTGTTTTTTCTCAAACGCCTCGAAAGAGAGAGAAAAGCACGCAAACGCGTCGTCTCGGCTCCAAATCAAAAGCACACGCAATAGCTATCTCGCGACAACAACATCGGTAAAACACGCGATAAAATACTCTCGCATCATCATCCTTATCACCACGCGTCGTCGTCGTCGCTTTTTGAACCGTTTACTATGCGTAAAGAAGTCATACGGATACACACCGCGCGTTAAAGGCATCAAAGAAATCATATCTAGATAAGTGTTTATATACCGTTATAGAGAGAGAAATCGGAAGAGAATATTAAGATGAAATTCTTGGAAGACCGAGAGCTGTCGCAACTGAACAGCTTTTTAGCGCACGTGAACTTGGGCGACCACGTCGTCACCGGGCAGTTGGAGAATTATTCCTGTGCGTTTGTCGTCGTCGTTTGCGACGATCGATGCTCTTCGTTTTTTCATTCATCTTCGTCGTCCCGAGAGAGAGAGAGAGAGTTTTTTTTTTCGTGTCGAAAGGACACAAC
>Ga0255761_10004245_pt1 | contig 12762 bp, 17 predicted proteins | sample 071ome_29_FD_179961 | JGI IMG/M metagenome (GOLD analysis project Ga0255761, IMG submission 179961) | Coastal salt marsh microbial communities from the Groves Creek Marsh, Skidaway Island, Georgia - 071407BT metaG (version 2) | ecosystem: Environmental > Aquatic > Marine > Intertidal zone >... | reverse complement strand
ACGTTAGACTATCCATTGGTTCCAATGAAGATTTTTTAGATTATGATGGTGTAATATTAGCTTGTCACGCTAATGAGTCTTTAGCTTTATTATCAGAACCTTCCGAGGTAGAGCAAAAATTACTTAGCGAATTTCAGTATGTAACAAATACAGCTTTTTTACATACAGATGAAGAATTAATGCCAAAGAATAAATCTGCTTGGTCTAGTTGGAATTCAATTTCAAAAAAAGATTTAACAAATACTTGTGTTACTTACTGGTTAAATCAATTACAAAATTTAAAAACTTCTCAAAATTATTTTTTATCTTTAAATCCAATACAAAACATCGAACAAGATAAAATAATTAAACGAGTTATTTTTACTCATCCCTATTTCAATTTAAAGAATACGTTGTTGCAAAAAGACCTTAAGAATTTACAAGGAATAAACAGAACTTGGTATTGTGGTAGTTATTTTGGCTATGGATTTCATGAAGATGGGTTAAAATCAGCATTAGAGGTAGCTAAATTATTTAATGCAGTCTAAAATTTATTCAGGTTTTGTAACTCACAGAAGATTCAAGCCAATTAAACATTTTTTTTCTTATAAAACTTTTTCAATTTTAATTGATCTTGATGAACTTGAGTTAATTAACAAAGATTTAAGTTTTATTTCTTATAACAAATTTAATTTATTCAGTTTCTATAACAAAGATCATGGTCGTAGAGATGGATCAAGTTTGAAAGATTGGGTTCTTGAGGTTTTAAGAGATTTTAATATTAGTCATAATATAAGCTCCATAAAGCTATTATGTTTTCCAAGAATACTTGGATACGTATTTAATCCGTTAAGTATTTTTTATTGTTATGATTCTAATGGTCAACTTAAATCTATTCTTTACGAGGTTAAGAATACTTTCAATGAACAGCATACATATGTTTTTGAAATAAACCAAAAATCTAAAATTATTACACAAAATTGCAGTAAAAAATTTTATGTCTCACCTTTTATTAAAATGGAAAGTAATTATCATTTTAGACTTAAAGAGCCTGACAATAAATTAAGTGTTTTTATCAAACAAACAGACAATGAAGGAACCATATTAACCGCTTGCCAAATAGGAACTAGAAGTAATCTAACAAGTAAAAACTTATTGATTAATTTTTTTAAACATCCTTTAATGACATTAAAAATTATAACAGCAATTCATTTTGAAGCTTTACGACTGTGGACAAAGGGTGCTAAATTCATAAAACACAATATCAAGATTAAAAACAATACAACATTAGAAAAATGACTTTAAATATTTTTAAATTATCTGAAAGTTTTGTTTTAAAAAATTTAGAAGCAATCAAAGATGGCTCCCTTGAGCTTAATAATCATGATGGTAAAAAGTATTTATTTGGACAAAAAAATAGTGATCTAAAAGCAAATATAAAAGTTTTAGATAAAAAATTTTACTTTAACTTAATTAAAGGCGGTAGTTCAGCTTTAGCAGAGAGTTATGTTAACGATGCCTTTCAAACAAATGATTTGACAAAATTGATTGAGTTATCAGCTAGAAATATAGATATTACTGATAAGTTTAATGGCATGCTTAATCGTTTTAATTTTTTACATTTTATAAAAAGATTATTTACCTCTAATAACAGAACTAAAAGTGTTGAATATATTTCAAAACATTATGATCTTGGTAACGACTTCTTCTCAATTTGGCTTGATAAGACGTTAACTTATTCGTGTGCCATTTATAACCAACCTGATGAAAAATTAGAGAATGCCCAAATAAATAAATACAATAAATTAATCGAACTTATTAAACCTAAATCAGGAAATAAAATATTAGAAATAGGATGTGGATGGGGCGGTTTTGCTGAACACTTAGCAAAAAATAATGATATTAAATTAGACTGTATTACTATTTCAAAAAAACAATTTGATTTTGCAAAAAAAAGAATATTTGACTCAGGTTTAAATGAAAAAGTTAATATTAAATTTTTAGATTATAGAGATGTTAAAGAGTCCTACGATTCGATTGCTTCAATAGAAATGATAGAAGCCGTAGGAGAAAAAAATCTAAATACTTATTTTTCTACAATTAGTAAAAATTTAAATCACCAAGGTACTGCAGCAATCCAAGCAATTATTATAAAAGATAATCTTTATGATAATTATCGTAAAAACCAGGATTTCATCCAAAAATATATTTTCCCAGGTGGATTTCTACCATCTCTAAACACTATTAAAGGTCACATGAATAAATCGGGACTAGAAATGACACAAAATAATTCTTATGGGTTGCATTACTCTAATACTCTTAAAGAGTGGAGAGAAAATTTTATTAAATCGTGGGATAGAATTTCAAAACAAGGTTTTGAACTTTCATTTAAAAAAATATGGGATTTTTATTTCTCATATTGTGAAGCTGGTTTTAATTCTAAAAATATCGACTTAATTCAATTCTCTGCTATAAAGAAATAACTATGCATAAAGTCTTAATCAGTATATTTTTAACTTTTTTATTAACAAACTGCGCAACTAATAAAATGAAACCAGAAGATTTTAAGGGTAAAGAACCACGTTTAATTATTGAAAAATATTTAGAGGGAAACGTTAAAGCATGGGGTCTTTTACAAAATAGATCTGGCGAAGTCACAAGACAATTCTCAGCTGATTTAAATGGAAAATGGGATGGTAGGCAATTAATTTTAGATGAAAAGTTTAATTGGACTGATGGCGAAGTTCAAACAAGACAATGGCAAATTAACAAAATTGACGAACATCATTATGAAGGAACAGCTTCAGATGTTGTAGGAACAGCAAAAGGATTTTCATATGGGCCCGCATTTAAATTTGAATATGTTTTATTAGTCCCAGTTAAAGGTAAAAATATTAAAATTACTTTTGATGATTGGATTTTCATGCAGGATGAACGAGTGGCAATCAACAGAGCTACAATGACCAAATTCGGATTTAAAGTTGCTGAATTAACAGTGATGTTTGTTAAGGATTAATTAATTTATATTGATATTCTCTAGCTTCAATAACTTCTTTAGGCAAGATAAGTTCAACATCATTAAGTGTAATTATCTGATCTTTTTTAATATCTTTTTTTACTAAAGCGCCATCTGTTAAACCCAAAGGTAAAATTTTATTTTCTTTAGAATGTTTTGAAGTAGTTAATCTACCTCTGGCACAGAATCCACCTTCACCATCTAGCTTTTCTCCAGCCTTTAAATCTTTTTTAGCTATTGAAGCTACATCAGCATTATAGTTTCTGGTTTTTCCAGTTGCTTTACTTTCTAAAGCAATAGAGTAAATAGATTGAGCAAGTTCTAAGCCAATGTAGTGATAAGGTCTCCAAATCGCAGAGTAAGATCCGGATGCATCCGTTACCATTCCATAATCTTTAAAACAATTTTTTACATATTGGTTTTGAGCTTTAATGACAATATAAACGCCCCATCTTAAATCATTAGGAATATCTTTTTTGTTGGCATCAATGCTGGATATAACTTCAACTTGTTCATCATAATCAATTAATCCTCCTTCAGATTTTGGAATTAATTTTTTTGCAATATCGTAAACTCCAATTGGCGGGAAAGTTAAACCATTAGATGGACATTTAAGATCAGCTGCATTACTTACAGCACACATTTCAATAGCAGACTTATCTCCACATAGAAAACTATTAAACATTTTTGGATTCATGCCAGATTCATTTTCTGCTCTTTCTTTTGATAAACCATAGTGTCCCCAAACAGTATCTGGGGTAGAGTATTCAAACGTTGGGTGATACTTAGTTCCTTTTCCAGCACAAGTGACGTGGAAACCATTTAGCCGTGCCCATTCGACTTGTTCTAAAATTAGAGAAGGTTGATCTCCATAAGCCATTGAGCAAATTACATTATTTTTTTCTGCTAAATCTGAAAGGTATTTTCCACAAGTTACATCAGCTTCTACATTGACTAAAATAACATGTTTTTTATTTTTTATAATTCTAGTAGCGTGAACAGTTCCAATGATAGGATTTCCAGTAGCTTCAATAAAAATATCAATCTCTCTATTAATCGCTTGGTCAAGCGAAGTTGCAAAATTTATTTTATTAATTGTAGTCTCTGACAAGCCACTATTCTTACAATTTTTTTTAGCTTGATCTGGTTTGATGTCTACAATCGTATCAATTTCGATTTTTTGTAATTGGTTAAACTGAGAGAGAAACATGCTTACAAATTTCCCACAGCCAATAAAGCCAACTCTAATAGGTTTTTTTAAGTCTAAAAGTTTTGAATAAAGAAACATTGATTATCTTTTAACAAATTTATCAATTAAGAATAGATAAATTTTGTAAGGCAAAACTCTTAGTAATTTAAGAGTAATAGTTAATGCTTTTGGAAAATGAATTTCAAAAGAATTATTTTTTGTTAAGCCAGTAAATATTTCATTAGCAGCAAATTCAGGAGATTTTATAAACGGCATTGGAAATTCATTTTTATCTGTTAAAGGAGTTTTAATAAAACCAGGTGAGATAAGTGAGATTTTGACATTAAATTTTTTAAAGTCAAAATAGATACTTTCAGCTAGATTTGTTAGAGCTGCTTTTGAAGGGCCATATCCACTTGAGTTTGGCAGACCTCTGTAGGCAGCAATAGATGAAACAATTGAAATTTGTCCTTCTTTTTTGGTTTTAAAATATGTTTCAACAGCTTTAATACAATTAAGAACTCCAAAATAATTTGTTTCCATAACAAATTTATTTTGCTGAATATTTATTTCTTGCTCTAACTTAGGGTCATAGGTACCACTGCAAAACAAACAAATATCAATCTTTTTAAAATCATTAATGATTTTTGTAGTTGTTTCCTCTACTTGCAAAGTGTTTGTGACATCACAAGGATAAGAAAACATATTTTCATTTTTTGACATTTCATCTAGAATTTCTTTTCTTCTGGCAGAAACTGCAACTTGCCAACCTTCATTGGCAAATTTTTCAGCTACAGCTTTACCAATTCCGCTGCTGGCTCCAGTAACCCAAATTTTTTTCTGATTTTCAGACATAAATTAGTTATATCTCATAGTATGACTAAGAATAAATACTTATCTCTAGTAATAATATTATTAATTACTTTCTTAGCTTCATTTATTGGAGGTTACACTACAGCTTCATTCAAAGAACCTTGGTATTCAGAAATAATTTTGCCAAGTTTTAATCCACCTAGTTGGGTATTTGCACCTGTTTGGACCACGTTATATGTATTAATGTCTATTGCAGCTTGGAGAGTATGGATAAATTTTTCTAACTCAAAAATTTTATCAATATATTTTTACCATCTCGTTTTTAATGCTTCATGGAGTATTGTATTTTTTGGATTTCATTTAATTAAACTAGCTTTAATTAATTTAATATTAATCTTAATTTTCATTTTAATATTAATGAAAATTTATTTTGAAAAAGACAAAATAAGTTTTTATTTAATGCTACCATATTTACTATGGTCGCTTTATGCTTTTGTATTGAATTTTACGATAGCAATATTAAATTAAAACCACTTTTTTGGATATTTTCTTTTGAGTATATATTTATTGATTATAGAAGATAGAATAATCAAGGTCAGTGATCCAGCGACAACTGGAAATAATATAAAGTCATAAGAAACATTAGCGAATATTGCTATCAAAGGATTAGCAGCAGCTGGCGGATGCGTAATTTTAAAAAATGCCATCAAAGCAACAGATAAACCAACAGCTAAACCAAGAGAAAGAGGCGAGACTGGTAAAATATTATTTATTAAAATTCCAACACAAATAGAAAGCAAGTGACCAAAAAAAATATTTTTGGGTTGCGCAAAATCGCTTGTATAAAAAACAAAAGTTACTAAAGCAGAAGATCCAAAAGAAAAAATTAGCCATGCACCCAAAGGTAATTCAAATGTTAAATAAGATAGGATTGTAATTACAATTCCAGCACCTAAACCATTGATCCAAGGTTCTAATTTATTGGATATTTTTGTTTTCACATTTTTCACATTTGCGTTATACACAATTATAAGAAATAAAAATATTTAAACTAAATAATATTTTCAAATTAATGATTTCACTGTTTTTAAATAGGGTTTTTAGATCTATTAAAATAGATCCAGAGGTTTTTGATGAAGTGCAAAAAGACAAGCAAGCAACTTTATCTGCTGCGTTAGTTGTAATTATTTCAAGTTCAGCTGCAGGCATAGGAGCCTCTCATCTTGGTATGACAAATTTTTTTCTTGCTCCAATTCTTTCATTGGTGAGTTGGTTTGTGTGGTCCTATATTGTCTATGTTGTTGGAGTTAAATTTTTTCCTGACCCTAAAACCAAAGCAACACATGCTAATTTGCTAAGAGCTATTGGTTTTTCTAGTGCCCCAGGGATTATAAGAGTATTAAGTTTTAATTCTGAATTAATGACCGTGACATTTATAGGTTCAGCTTTTTGGATGTTAGTTTGTATGGTTGTTGCAGTAAGGCAAACACTACAATTTAAAAGTTTGTGGAAGGCTTTTGGTGTAGTTCTTATCGCTTGGTTACTTCAAGCTTTAGGATTAATTATTGTTTTAACGCTAACAAGTAGATTTTAAACTGGAAAAATTGTTTTAGATAGTTTGCAACTATCACATATTTTAAATCCGTGCATAATTAAGTTGGATTTAACTGTTTCATCTTCCTTTTTACATTCCTCACACTTATTATCAGTTTCACTATCCATTTTTTTTAATTTGAGATCTATTTTTTAAAAAAAGTAGAAGAGCTAAAATTTCATAAACACATTTAAAAACCAACAAAATTGGCTGAGTTCCTAAAATCTTACTTAGAAATTTGTATCTAGGTATTTTTGACCATATTTTAATAAAAGCATCTGCTCCTTTATAAAGTTTACCATTTTCTGTTACGTGCATTCTTCTAATTAATTCAGCATCAGTTTTTTTTAATATAGCTTGAGCTAATTTATTTTCTGTAATATCGATCCAATCGATATCTGCTTGTGGAATTTTTTTATAGTGATTGACTTCTAATTTACAAACACTGCAAGAATTATTGTAATAAGCTTTAACTGTCATATGTGTTATCCTTGATAAATTGATTTGCAGCAGTAAATATCACATTTTTTCTTTTTTGGTTCATTTTTTTTAATATAACAACCATCATAGATAATCTTGGATTAGACTTAAAAAAAGTTTGGTTTTGTTCAATAAATTTCCAATACAATCCATCTAAAATATCGCACCAAGGTCCTTTCTTAAATTCCATCATTTTTAAAATATAACTTGATCCACATATGTAAGGCTTAGTTGCAAAGGTACCCCCGTCACTAAATAATCCCATGCCAAAAACATTCGGAGCCATAACCCAATCAGAGGAGTCTACAAACATTTCCATAAACCATTTGTAAACTTGCAAAGGATTAATGCCGCAAAGATTCATAATGTTAGAAAGAATCATTAGTCTCTCAATATGATGAGACCAACTATACTTAATTGCGTTTTTTATTGCGTGATCTAGTGGGTCCAGACCTGTAGTTCCATTGTACCAACTTGGTTTCATTTTTCTTTTATGGTTAAAAAAATTGCTTTTAAATAATTTCTCATCATAATTTTGATAAATCCCTCTCATAAATTCTCTCCAACCTATTATTTGTCTTGTGTATCCTTCGAGTGAATTTATTTTAATTTTTTTTGAATATTTATTGATCTTATCTAAAATCATTTGAGGAGTAATTAACCCAACATTTATCAATGGACTTAACGCACTATGAAAAACGATATTAGATCTGTGTGTTACTGCATCTTCATAGTCACCAAATAAATTTAGTCTTTTATCAAAAAAATCATCTAATAAATATAAAGCTTCTTTTCTGGTTGTTGGAAACCAAAACTCAGATGTGCTACCTGGATGATCCTTAAAATTTGTTTCAATAAAAGGTTTTAATTTTTTTGTAATTATTGTTTCATTGATTTTTGGAGTATTAGGTATCTTAATATTTTCTGGTATTTTTTTTCGGTTATCTTTATCAAAACTCCATTTTCCACCAACTGGATCATTATTTTTATCAAGTAAAACTTTGTTTTTAATCCTCATTTCTTTATAAAAATTTGCCATAAAAGGTTTCTTGTATTTTTTTAGATAATCTTTGAAATCATTTCTCGAACAAATAAACATGGGTGAAGAAATTTGTTTATATTTTATTTTTTTTACTTGCAAGAAAGCTTGTAGTCTTTTTTCAAAAGGTTTGTCTTCAATTTCAAAAAAACTTATTTCTTTTACTGATTTTTTTTTTATTAATGTTTCAAGCTTTTTAAAATAATCTTTTTTAAAATCTTGATTAATATCCAAATAATTTATTTTGAAATTATTTTTTTTAAGTTCTTCTGCATAAGATCGCATGGAAGATAAAAAGAATAATATTTTTTGTTTATGATGTTTTTCATAAGTACAGAGATCATAATCTTCACACATAAAAATTTCATGATCCTTAAGTTTATTGAGATACCTGCAATCAAAAAGCTGATTTCCTAGAATAATGAGTAGTTTCATATAAAAGTTATTTTAAATCTATAATCATGATAACACTAACCTTTAAAATTAATAAATTCATGTTAAATTAAATAAATGAAAAAAATTATTGTTGGAGCAACAGGGGCAATTGGATCTGCAGTAGCTAAAAAGCTTGTTAATTCAGGTGCCGAAGTTCATCTAGTTGGCAGAAATCAATCTTCATTAGAAGCATTAGCTTCTGAACTTAATGCAACCCATACAGTTGCTGATGTTTTAGAAGATGGTTTTGCTCAAAAAATATTATCTGATCTTAATAATACTGCTATCGATGGATTAGCATATTGTGTTGGTTCTATAGAATTAAAACCTCTTAAATTATCTAAAAAAGAAGATTTTAGTAAAACTTTTAATTTAAATTTAGTTTCTGCTACTGAAATAATTCGAGCAACTTATGATCAATTAAAAACAAATAATGGATCAATTGTTCTTTTCTCAACCGTTGCAGCAAGAAAAGGTTTCACAAATCACAGCATTATATCATCAGCAAAAGCGGCTGTTGAAGGTTTAACAGTATCTTTAGCTGCTGAGTTTGCGCCAAACGTTAGAGTTAATTGTATTGCTCCAAGTTTAACGAAATCAAAAATATCTGAATTTATAACTAAAAATGAAAAGATGGCTGAAGCAATTGCTAAATCGCACCCTTTAAAAAGAATTGGGGAAGGTGTAGACTTTGCTTCAATTGTAGAGTTTTTGTTAAGTCAAAACAGTAGTTGGATGACAGGTCAAATCATCGGTGTTGATGGCGGCAGATCTTCAGTTGTTTAAAAGATGAAAAAATTATTTTTTATATTTTTAATTTCAGTTTTTTCTCAAGTTGCTTTTGCAGCAGGTGACGGTGGTGGAAGTTCTTCCGAAGCTGATCTGTATAAAGAAGCAGAACAAATGGTTAATCGAGGAAAAAAACTTGATGAAAAAGGTCAAACAGATAAAGCTTTAAAAATGTTTGAGAATGCAAACAAAAAATTATTAGAAGCAGATAAAAAAGACAGAAACAATCCAGATATTTTAAATTATTTAGGTTTTACTTTTAGAAAAATGGGTAATTACTCAGAAGCTGAAAAACATTATTTAGCAGGTTTAGCAATCAAACCAGACCACAATGGTATTAATGAATACCTAGGAGAACTGTACGTAAAAACTAATCGAATTAATAAAGCAAAAGAAAGATTAGAAGTATTAAAGAATTGTAACTGTGAAGAGTTTGAAGAATTAAAACAAATAATCGATAAACTTTAAGATAAATCTAAAGCGTGTTTTTTGAGTTTCTCCAAAGGAATTAAATCCAATGTTCTTATGTTTGTTTTTTTTAAATAAATAGAACAAGCAGCATCTTCTTCGATAGCTCGCGCAAACCAAGTAGCACAAACACACCACTGATCTCCATGTTTTAATCCAGGAAATCCAAATTCAGGGTGAGGTGTAATTAAATCATTACCAACTTTTTTAGACCACAATAAAAATTTATCTGTCACCTTAGCACAAACTGTATGATAACCTCTGTCATCTTTGTCAGTATTGCAACATCCGTCTCTATACCAACCAGTCAATGGATCTTCTGAACATTTTTCTAAAGGTTCACCAAAAACATTTTTTTGTTGTTCTTCACTCATTTTTTGAAAATGTTTGCGATATGATTGTCGATTTCAATATTAAATGAGAATGATCTTCTCTCTCCTTCAACCGTGAACGGATAGGCAGTATGCATTAGGTAATGCGGGAATAAGATAACATCACCTATTTTAGGTTTATGATTATGTATACTCTCATTAAGAAACATTTTGTTTCCATTAATAAAATCAATTGTCCCATTTGTATTTATGTTCTTTTTATCTTTAAAAATATTTTTAGGTATTTTTAGATATCCAACTCCAGAAATATGACCATCATGGAAGTGAACAGGGTTATACTCGTTTGCAAACTGGCGAACTACCCATAAATTTTTTATTTTTATTTTTTTGGATGTTTTACCAGTTGTTTTTTTTATAAATTTATTAACTGCTTCTATAATATTTTTATTAAGATTTTTTTTAATAAAAGATTTAGATAATTCAATTTCTTGTTGAACTTGACCAACTAATTTTTTCGAATAATCATACTTCTTTGACAATTTTTTTTGATTAATAATTTTTTCAACTTCATTGTTTATTTTGTTAACAATTGATTTTGAAATTTTTAATTTAGCAATTTTAGGACCAAAAGGACTTATGACTTTCATTAAATTATAACTTTGTTGGGTTTGCTTGTCCTTTGTAAACCTCTTCAGGATTAAATTTTTTTTTATTTTCTTTAAACTTCATTTTAACTTTTTTAGTATTCTTTATCTTTCCTGTAGGGATAGATCTATAAAAGCAAGATCTGTAACCAACATGGCAGCTTGCACCATTGCCAATATCAACTTTTAACCATACACAATCCTGGTCATCATCTATTCTAATATCTTTAACTTTCTGCACGTAGCCACTAGTTTTGCCTTTGTGCCAAATAGCTTTTCTTGATCTGCTCCAATAATGAGCTTCTTTTGTTTCAATTGTTTTTTTTAGCGCTACAGCATTCATATATCCCATCATCAAAACATCACCTTTTTTATAGTCAGTTGTAACTACAGGGATTAATCCTTGTTTATCAAATTTTGGTGACAGAAACTTTCCTTCTTCTACTTCAAAGATACTTTTTCGTTTTTTAAACATCCGCGTAAAATAGAGAAAAAAAGGTTAAATAGCAATTTGCTTTAGTTGTTTAGGTGCTGTAAAAATGATCACTTTTATGGAACTAGTAAAAAACATAGACAAAACAAAGACAAACAAAGATCAAGTTAGCGATCAGCAGGCTGAAGAGGCATTTAAAACTATTCTGCAGTGGATTGGTGAAGATCCAAGTAGAGAAGGTCTGTTAGAGACACCAAAGAGAGTTGTAAAAGCTTTTAAAGAATATTTTAAAGGCTATCAGCAAGACCCAATTCACGAATTAAAGAAAACTTTTGGTGACGTTGAAGGATATGATGACATGGTGATAGAGAAAAACATTACGCTTGAAAGTCACTGCGAACATCATATGGCTCCTATTATCGGTGTAGTTCATGTTGCTTATATTCCGAAAAATAAGGTTGTAGGATTGAGCAAACTTGCAAGGACGGTTGAAGTTTTTTCTAAAAGGTTACAAACTCAAGAGCGATTGACTATGCAAATAGCTAAGACGCTTATGGAAGGTTTAGACGCAAAAGGTGTTGCGGTTACAGTAGACGCGGCCCATCAATGTATGACCATGAGAGGAATAAAAAAAGAGAGAGCCACAACAGTTACAAATTACTTTTTAGGCTTATTTAAAGAAGATTTAAGTTTTCAAAATAGATATCTTAGACTAATTGCAAAATAATTAAGCATGTCAAAAAAATTTAAAGCAATTGTAATTGACAATCAGAATAATCAATTTTCTAGAAATATTTTAGAGCTAGATACTAGCAAATTAAAAGACGGAAATGTTTTAGTTAAAATAGACTATTCATCTTTAAACTACAAAGATGCTTTAATTTTAAAAGACGGAGGAAGAATTGTTAAAGATTATCCTTTTGTTCCCGGAATAGATTTTGCAGGCGTTGTTGAAGAAAGCCAAGATAATAATTTCAAAAAAGGAGACAGAGTTATTTTAACAGGTTTTAGAGTAGGGGAAATTTATTATGGAGGATTTTCTCAATACGCAAACGTTAAATCAGAATTTTTAGTTAAAGCTCCTGAAAATTTATCAAATCATCAAGCCATGATGATGGGAACTGCAGGCGTAACTGCCTTACTATGTGCTTTTGCAATTAAAGCAAGAGAAGAATTATTATTAGGAGACAAAGTAAATGATGTTTTAGTAACAGGCGCAACAGGGGGAGTTGGAAGTGTTGCTGTGATGGTTTTAAATAAAATGGGTTACAATGTTCATGCAGTTACAGGCAAAAAAGATAAACATGAATATTTAAAAAAATTAGGTGCAAAAAATATTTTAGACAGAAGTGAATTTTTAGGTGAAAGTAAATTATTAGAAAAAGGAATTTGGGACGGTGTTGTTGATACTGTGGGAGGTGAAGCTTTAACTAAAATTTTAGCTCAGACTAATATTGGTGGTATTGTTGCTTCATGCGGTAATGCTGGTGGAATTAAAATTAATACAAATGTTATGCCTTTTTTAATCCGTGGAGTTAAATTATGGGGAAT
>Ga0255761_10004239_pt1 | contig 12773 bp, 16 predicted proteins | sample 071ome_29_FD_179961 | JGI IMG/M metagenome (GOLD analysis project Ga0255761, IMG submission 179961) | Coastal salt marsh microbial communities from the Groves Creek Marsh, Skidaway Island, Georgia - 071407BT metaG (version 2) | ecosystem: Environmental > Aquatic > Marine > Intertidal zone >... | reverse complement strand
GTTGATAATTCAACTACAAAAAAACCAAGAATATAATAGACAAACTTGTGAAATTGAAATATAAAAAAAATTATGAATTTGTTAATTATACCTTGGGGGACTCCTCACTGGAGTCCAAAATCTCCAAATATTTCAGAAGTAACAAGACTGTATTCTCATAATACAAGAATACTTTACTTACTTCCTTTTTGGGGTTTCTTGGGTATATCAGCAATCACGCACAATCCGGAAATATTGAAGTTTGTGGCTGGCATTGGATTAAAAGGTAGGGAGCTTGAAAAAGAAACTTCTTTACAAATCCGTTCTTGGCTAAAGCACAACAGTAACAAATACCAAAGAATTGTTTTCCTTTCTTATGCAAACGGTGGGAAATTTTGGAGTTCTGGAGCTGCGGGATTACCTGAAATGAAGAAAGTGAAAATTGTAACTTGGAAACCAACATCGCCAAACACAGTGAAAAAAGATATACTAAGATGGATTAAATAGAGGTTTGTTATGGTCAAAAAAACAAAAAGCAGAAAAAATACCAACAAGAAACGAAGTGGCGAAGTTGGTGCGAAGCACAGAGAAGTTGTCGGCTATTTTCTTCAGACAAATAGAGAATTGGTTCGAGATGAGTTTGGCAGAATGAACAATATGTATGATAAGTACATTAGAGGTAAAGCCTTTCAAGAGAAGATAAATACTTTCGATGGGATAAGTATCGCTGGAGGTGGTAACGCTTTCTTTATTGATTTCATAGAATTTAAGCCGAAGTCAAAGAAGTTAACTGCACACAAAAAAATGCAAGACATTATTAAGAAGGCTGCAGATGTTGGTGTAATATCAAAAGGAATGGCATCTTCGTTTAAATTAGGTAAGATCACAGCTCCTATTATTAATGACAAGATAGAAATGGGTGGTTTAGAGTATGAAACCATAAAAACAAAACCTGCTAAGCGCTCTAGAAAGAAGCCTTTGAGTATTGCTGCTATTACAAAAGAAGTTCATGCTTTTCTACTCGGCAAAGGGTATGTAGCATCCGGCAAAAAAGGTGAGATTGAACTGAATAAGAAATCTTTTTCTATGAAAATCCTTAAGAAAGGAAAAAGAACAACCAAAAAAGTAACAAAACAAAATCGATCATTTTACTTAAATGATAGTAAGACAAAAGTTACTTTTAGTTCATTAAAAGGTACATACACAATTAGATTCGAAAGAAACAAGGCTTATGAAATGTTTATTAAGCCTCAGATGACTTTTGACAACACAGATAAGAAAGTTCTTATCGAGATGCTAAAAAGATTAGGTATAAAAACAAGCAAGAAGTCTTCTGTGTCTACACAGCAATATAAATCGAAAGGAACAAAAACAAAAGTATCTGTGATTGCTGTCAGAGGAAAGAAATTCTCTATAACAGGAACGATAACTGGATTTACCAGAGCTGCTTTTGTAAGTATGATTGAGAAACTGGGTGGCAAATTCCAGAACCACATTACCAAAGACTTGGATATGTTGATTGTGGGGTCAAAAGCAGGTAAAACAAAACTCCAGAAAGCGAAAAAGTATGGTGTAGAGATCATAAAGTTTAATGACCTTGTGTCCGTTATGCATGACGGAAAGTAGTATCCTGTGAATAAGTATCAAAAGCAGATGGCAAAAAAACTGGCTGTGAAAAGCATAGCCAAGAAACCAAATAAAAACACAACTTATGTCCTGTTTCCGAAAGGACCTTCGCCTGTGAAGGGTGTTTTTGATATTGAGTTTGGTGCGTTGGTAACAATGCCAAAGCATGTCATAGCAAGATACAAGATTATTCCAAAAGATGTTCCCAAGTATAAAGACATGGTTAGAGACCTCCAACCCAGTTTTGGAAGAAACTTTTCTGTTGTGGTCGGCATTAAGTCTATGTTTGTTGTTCCAAAGGCAACGGACTGTTTGGAGTATGCTGTATGCATGGATGCAGAAAAAGCCAAGACTTACTTTTCTTCAGCTGTTGATTTAAAATTAAATCGTGAGTCTGTAATTTCAGAAGATTTTATCAAGGCCATTCTCAAAACACATATTGCTCGGTTTCACAAGTTTTAATTTTATATTGTGCTATTATATTTTTGTATGAAAATCAGAAAATAGGATGGCGCATGTCTTCAATTCATGAGCATTTAATACCCAAAAAGAAAAACTTTAAGGTTAAAATTACGGAATCAGGCAAAAGCGGAAAACCTGATCATGTGATTTATGGCCTTTGGATTGGAGTTCTATTGCTGACTTTCGTTCCCAAAAAGGGCAAAAAGGTCAAACAGAAAGATGTCATGAAATCTTATGACGCAATAATGCGAACCATAGGTATGCTGTAACAAATACACCAATCATCGATTGGTTGAATGAACATGGTGAATGAAAATGAACAAGTCAACTTTAGCAACAATATTGGGTGTAGCAGGTCTTTCTCTTTTAAAGAAAGTTCATGGCTCGAAAAACAATGAAAAGCCTTTTACTTTTACAATGACTTTCTATTTGGAAGGAGAAGACGGAGTTTTAAGAAAAGACAATTATGAAAATAATATTGTACATCCAGATTGGCTACAGGGTGTAGACAACTTCATTCTTGGAACGAAATACTTTCTCGCAAACGCAGAAAATGATGATCCTACAAACATGTTGCTTGAATACAGGCAGGATTTACAAGATGAAAACCCTGATGCTACTGGGGAAGTTATAGACAGATGGTTGACTGATTATGTGTATGAGACAGGTGAGTGGGAAGCATATGCAAATACAATTGAAGATGTTGCTGTTCGATGGTATAAGCCTGATCAAACCAAAATACTAAAAGAATACAGTCAGCGCAAAATTGACCATTTGATGTTTACATATAATTTCGATTTAGATGAAATGAATTTTTTCATAAAAAGATTCACTAAACATCGAAAACCTAGTGTGAATGTATCATTAAGAGAAATGATTGAATGGAGTTTAGGGATGGTCATTGAAGATTGGGTTGTTTCTATAGGTTATTATGGGTGGCTAAACAGTGATTTTGACTCGGAATCAATAAGAGAAGCTGAAGTTAATATTACCGATACAAAACTTGAAGTAAATCTTGATAATGTTGAACCAAGCAAAAGAAAATTGGTTGAAGTAATGGTCAAAGAAGAACAAAAATCAGAATTAAGGAAGTTTTAAAAAAATACTGATGACGAGCAAGGCGAGGAAATTGGTTGAACGAACAAAGAGAGTGAAAATGAACAAGTCAACTTTAGCAACAATATTGGGTGTGGCCGGACTTTCTCTTTTAAAGAAGGCATCTGGATCAACTTCAAAATTACCTAAAAACAGATTAGGCACAATATGGTTTCGAATCACACCTTCTTTTTCTCTTGATGAAGATGATAAAGTTGACGAATGGGAAGAACCAGATGCAGGCGTTAACAGTTTTTATTTTATACTAAAAGAATTTGTTGATTGGAACAATAAATATGGCGCTATGAGTGATGATCAAATACTCCAGCAAAATGATGTTGAGCTTGATGAGGATGGTTATATTGAAGGAGATGAATCTGCAATTCTAAGAGAATTACTAGATAATCATTTCAATTGCGCTTATGCAATTGAAGAAGAATGGTATGGAATTTATAATATTGAATCAGATGTTATTAAAACTTTGAAAAGAAACTCGACAGGATTTTTAAAAGTTGAAAGTTTTGGTGGAAGTTCTGTTTTTTTAGAAGTAAATGTTATAGATATAGTGAACAGTCGAAATACCCAACCCCCTGTAAAATTTCATACATTTGAAGATCTTATAAACTTTGTAAAAAGTGATATAGTTGGATCAATAAAAACTATTTCTTCAGTATTAGAACAGCAGATTTATGAATGGGATCAAATCGATGTTGAAGTTAATTTTAGCATTGAAGCGATAGAACCCTCAAATAAACTCTGGCTTTCAGCTATTTTAGGAAATACTTCAGAATTAAGGAAGTTTTAGTCATGAACAAGTCAACTTTAGCAACAATATTGGGTGTGGCCGGACTTTCTCTTTTAAAGAAGGCATCTGGTTCGAATTCAAAATTACCTGAAAGTCGAATCGGTACGATATTTTTTATTTTGAAACCTTATTTAGAAGACCCAGAAGACCCAGAAGACCCAGAAGACCTAGAAGAACAATATGGAGAGTCTGCGCTTCTCAGTGACTTCTATTCTACATTGGTTGATTTTTCTGCTTGGAACAAAAAGTATGGAGACATGCGGACTTGGCAAATACTTGAAGATAATGGAATAGAAGATGATGAGAATGGTGATCTTATATATCCAGAAGGAGAAGCAAGATTTATACAAAATGTTTTAAGTGATAATTTTGAATCCGCTTTTGCAATTGAAGAAAATTGGAGTCCTATATATGCTATCAATACAGACATTTTTAGAATTTTGAATAATGTATCTAGAGGTTTTCTAAGCGTCAAACTACTTGATAACTCTATGATTCTAGAAGTTAATGTTGTACAATTAATAGAAAAGATGGATCATTCGGAAAGAGGCAAAAGAAATACAATTGAAGAAATTTTTGATTATATCAAAGATTATATTTCTGATTCAATAGGGTCTGTCTGCAATGTTTTAGGGCATTATATTTATCACATGGATGGTGTTAATATTGATGTTGGCTGTACTATTGAAATGATAGGACCTTCAAATAAACTTTGGTTCCCAGCTCTTTTAACAAAAAAGAAATCAGAATTAAGGAAGTTTTAAAAAAATACCGATGACGAGCAAGGCGAGGAAATTGGTCGAACGAACAAAGAGAGTGAAAATAAAAATACCGATGACGAGCAAGGCGAGGAAATTGGTTGAACGAACAAAGAGAGTGAAAATGAATAAAGAAGTTTTAGCAACAATATTGGGTGTGGCCGGACTTTCTCTTTTAAAGAAAGTTTCTGGATCTTCAAATGACTTAGGCCTTCAGGATTCTCTTGGCTTTCTTTGGTTTGAAGTCGAAATATCAGATCAAGTATCTGATTTCAATATTGACCATTTTGTTGAACTCTTAAACAAGGCTAAGAAATTCGCTGATGAGCATAAAGGAATGGATGCGGATGAAATATTTAGATATCATGGTGCAGATGAGTATGAAGACGGTGAAATACTCTTTCCAGACGGAGTTGATGGAGAAATAGCATTGGTTCTTAGAGGTCCTTTTAATGAATATGCAGCTACAGCCATTATGGGTGTTTATTGTGATGGAGATTTTGAAGATGAGAGGACTTTAGAAAGATTTATAAGTGATGGTTCTTATATTCAGGAGATCATTCCAGTAAGTCCAAAAAAATTATTTATCCAAATCAATATCCTAAATATAATAAAAAATGGATACGAGGATTCACTTGGCTCAGTTATTTTGAGTGTGGAAGAATTAATAAATAATTTCATCAATGTCTATGTTTTAACCCAAATAGTCGAAGAAAAAAGAATAAACTATGAAATGGATAGATGGGAAGATTGGGGTTCTATCATAGAACCTGTAGTAGATGTTGATTATGATGAACTTCCTGCAAGGTTTTCTGTTTCTCCAGTTAAACCTAAAGATCCGATGATTGCAAATGCGCTGTTTAGAGGCAATTCAGATATAAGGAAGTTTTAATATGAAACCATCTTTGGCAACAATATTGGGTGTAGCCGGTCTATCTCTGATCAAGGGAAGGTTTGGTTCTGCAAATACTTTGCAAAGTTGTAGGTCGAGAGGTCTTGTAAGTAAAAGAGAGGTTTATCAAATAGATGTTCCGTTAAATTTTACTTTTCAAAACCATATTCACTATACACCAAATTATAGAACTGTTGCATTAAGAACAGAAGAAGATGTAATAAAGTTAACTCAAGAATCAAAATTGAGTATCCTTCCTCCACCGGATGGCTCTATTTTTCAGAATATTGAGTTATCTTCAGATTCTTCACAGTATCCTTGTTTGGCAAAATCTCTACAGTATGGAATCATTATTGATGGGGTTGTTGTGCCTGATCCCAATTGGTTAAACACTCAAAACATAATGACTTTTGAGAACTTGGAAGATTGGTTGTTTAATTTTGAACCAGACTCTTACTGGGACAGCACATATCAAAAAACACCACTACAAGAACTTATGATGCATATTGTGAGATATGTTCATCATCACATTTCAATCTATCCTTATGGAATAGATAAAAATATATATCTTTGGAGAGAAGATGATTGGCAAACTTATATAAATGATGAAAGAAATCATCCTATCATCTTTCTGTTTATGCTCGAATTCAATAATTACAAGATGATCAAAGGTCATACTTTGCAACTAACAACGGCTTATCCTTTAGAAATGCTTTCAAAGGGTAAATTGAAAAAAGATCTAGAATGTGCTTTAAAAGAGATATTTGACTTCAATATTTACGGAAGTGTGACTCCTGCTTTGTATGGAGAAGAAGTAATAAGTAGTGAAAGAAGAATAAACTTAGAAGAAAGCATTAGAAGATTTTAATAATAGGCTATTATAATTAAGAAAATATATTTGGAGTTAGTATGTATACTAGAAAGTGTGGAACTTGTGTTCATTTTTTTGTAAAACCGAATGAGATTGAGGTAGCACAGCATGCTCCACATATTTCAGCCTGTCAGCCCGGGATGCCACATTGTTTGGGTGGTCAAGTGCGTGGTGCTTGTGCATTATGGGAAGAAAGAGCTGCAAGAGGAATGCCAATGCCTTTGGGTATGGGGCCAGCAATTGATTCAACTTTTTCCTGCAAGCTTTGGGAAAGAGGCGGTCCTTCTGTAAAACAGATTGGTTCATTTAATACAGGAGAACCTGCTGAAGAAAAGAAAGGAATAGCAGATCATGCTATGAGTCCATTGGGAATTATTGCAGGTATCGTTGCTTTGGGTGCGGTGAAAAACTATTTAACAAATGATGAGCAAGAATATACTGGTGATGCATTATTTCAGCAGTTTGATGATTTTTACTATGAATAAATAAGTGATGTATGAGTAAATCTGCTTTATTAACGATATTGGGTTGTGTTACTTTGGGTGTCGCCTCAAATCAACTGGGTTCTCGTGCTTGGATAAAAAGAAAAGGAAAACTTGGTGGAAAAGGTTTTCTAAGCAAACCAAGAGCAGAGCAAAGAAGATTACTGGCCAATTCTGTAGATAAATATGGATATCGTTCAACTCTTGGCTCGATTATGGCTTTAGAAAGATCCAATGTCTTGGAACAAAGATATGGAGACAAACTTGAAAGTCTTAGAGACTGGCTAAGAGAAACTTATGGTGGCAAGGGAAGTTACCAATGAGGAACATCGTGACGAAATTGGTGCGAAGCGCAGTGAAGCAAGTGAAGCAGGGAAGTTATCAATGAGGAATGCATCATCTTTAACAATTATTGGGTTATCTGCACTTCTTGGTATTGCAAAAAGTGGTTCCAAAAGTGTATCTGATGAAAGTTTGCACACTTTAAAAAAGTATTTTGCAGTAAATCCAGATAAAAACATTCCAAAAAGTTATATCAAGCATGAATTGCAAAGATTGACTGTTTTGCCCGAAAATCTGAGGACAGAACAGCAAAAAGAGATCATTAAACTTTTAAAATCTGTAGGGTAAATAAAAAAGTTTGCCCTTATGTTTCACATAACAGCAAAAAAGTTTAAAAGTATGAAAAGTTTGTGGTATTAATAGAAAAGAAGATTTTACTTTAACTATATGTTCAATTTACATAGGAGAAAAAAATGGCTTTAAGTAAAAAATCTCCAAAGGGCATTAATCAGTCCGATTGGAATAAGATCAGAACTATTTATTATCTGATCGATAACGATGTAATCATTAGAGATCCAAGCATGGCTTCTTACACAGATGCTCCTGCTTACTCTTCCAACAAAGGTAAGGGTGCTAAAGAATTCATCAAGCATTACCACAGTATGTACTCTAGTCTTTTCAAAAGAGGAAAAGCTGGTGCTCGTCTTGAGGATTATGTCTCAAAACAAAAAGGTCGCTTGGAGATTAAGGCACAGTTGCAAAAATACCAAGACGAAGGTTTAATTGATCTTCCTGATTACAGAATGGGTGTTTCTGATGGATACGCAGACGCTGCAAGTCAACTTGATTTAACTGGAGGTATTTTTGATGTACTGAAAGGACAAAAGAAAGATAAATTTGCAATGAGTGCACAAGCGCTTAGTGATCGAGTTTATCCTTTGGCTCTTGATCAATCAGCAGCAACTTACCAAAAGTTTGCTCAAGGCTTGGCTGTTGACTATTCGGATTCTGATTTCCCAAGAACTCAGTATGAAGATGTAGCTTCAATGACAGATGATATTGATGCTGGTCCTGCTCGTGTTTTGGCTTCAAACTACTTTAGAGACCTTCAATTTGAAGTTGGTTCTTTATTAACTTCTATACAGGCTTATACCCCTCGTTCTGCAACAGTGCGTGGTTCAACCATTTCAACTGATGCACAACCTGTTCCTCGAAGACTTGCAGGTAAAATCATAGATGCATGCAACAAAGCGGCTGGTTTGATTGGTATCATGTCAGAATACCAAAAAAGTAATTCAAGTTTCCTTTCAAATAAGTTGATTCTTCCAAAAGTAGAAGATGATTCAGGCATGTCTCTCACAGAGATTAAAGCAGCAGTTGAATCTAACACAATAAATGCTTCTGCTTCTGCTGAGGATCTTCAAACAGCGCTTGAAGCAATCAAATATCTTGTAAACGGTAAGTTTGAAGGATCAAAAGAATCTGTTTGGCAAGATACTCGACCAAAAATGCTTCAAGCGCAACAATCTGCTCTTTTAAATCTTCGTCAACAAATCGCTGATAGAACTTTGATTAATCTTACTGTAGTAGCAAGAAAGTTACAGGAAGTGATGATCCAAGCAAGAACTGAGCATAAAGAAGGTGGTATTGATGATAAGGCTTATCGAAATATTGAAAAGACTTTAACAAATATCCGAAAGCAAGCTGACTCTTTGCCAGATGAAGGTTCTTTGCTGAATTACTTGAATGATGGAGACCTTTCCAGAGTTCGTGATGCAAAGTATCGTTTTGAAATCATCGTCAAAACTTTAGATAATATCACTTCTCAGTTAAATACTGCAAAAAAAGTTTCCATTCAGTTGAAACAAAAAATACAAGAAGGTTGGACTGCTACTCAGGTTGTTGCAGGCCTTCAACAAGTATACAACTTGGTTTCTCCTGTTTTGACAATTCGCCCTCAAGAATTGACTACAGGCTTTGGAACTGGATTGGTGTATAACTTTGTAACCAATAGCAAAACTAAGCCAGAAGGTGGTGTTGCAGGAACAGTTGCAAATGCACTTAAAGCTCCTGATCTGGCTCGTGCGAAATCAGCTGCAAGAAGTGTTCAAAATGCTTTGGCACAAGCAAGAAGAGCAGGCACAGAGCGTGCTTTGCAAATCTACTTGTACTTGATCAACTCGGATGCGAAAGGCGAATTCAAGAAGAACCTCAAAATTGCTTGGTATGTTTCTGTACAGAAAACTGCTGAAAGTTTGAAAGAAGTTGTTGAAGCACAAAATAATGCATTGGCAGAATTGAACAAACCAGCTCATATTCGTGACAGAATCCTTCACTGGTATGTTCCTTCTGCTCCATACTTCTTACAGAACTTCATGACTTTGAATGATGCTGGACAGAAACTTGCAAATGCGGCAACCATGATATCGAACAACGATAAAGTTAAGTCTTTCATGGGTTCTGATTCTATGCCAAGAGTTCCAGAAGATATTGTTGATCCTAGAAAACTTCTTGAAATGCTTCCTGCAAACATTAGAGCGATGTCTAATGACCAAGCGGCTGCTAGAGCAAAAGCAACAAAAGAATATCTATCAGAACTTTTCAGCAAGTTTACAACAGTTGTAAATACTCAAGTAAACATGATGAAAGCTGGTGGGGCAAACTATGCAGAAATGCAAAAGTCTCTTGAAAGACAAATTGGATTGTTTGCAGATTGCTTAAAAGAAGCGAAGTTTGACAATTCTTGCAAAATTAAAGAACTTCCTCGCCACAATGCTGGATTGTACTATGTTGGTTTCACTCCGAAAGCAACTGATGGATCATTAAAGCCCACATTGGCTGTTATGTCCCCTGATGATTTGCTTGGCTTCAAAATCTTCAAAGGTAATACTTTTGTTCAAGGCGATTTGCGTAATAATGAATACCCAATGCGTGGTGGACCTAAAGACAAACTCAAGCCTATGCTGCAAGAGCGTGGTGGAACAAGTTATCTCGCAAGAAGACCAATTACAACAGCTTGGGGTACAACCGAGTTGATCAACTGGAGTCCTTTGGATGCTGCTGATTTGCGTAACCGCTTCTTCTGTGCAATGTACTGCTACGATCTTCGTATCAAGGAATTGAACAAGAAATATCAGCAATACCTCAACGAAGCAAGAGGCATTCCATCATCCACTGATGAGTCTGGTACTGTTCTTGATGATTTTGGACTTGTTGATTCCCCTGCTCCTGCTCCACAAGGACAAAGGCAAGGTGGTGGCAACTTCTTCGGTGGATTTAACCGCTGGTAATAAGTTATAAACTTTGAAAACCAAAACCACATAGGGAGGGGGAGTGATCTTCCTCCCTATTTTACTATATTAACAAGGGTAAGGTATGAGAAAGGAAAACATCGAGTTGCTTGTCGGTTTGCTTGGGGTTCTTCGGGCTTTAAAATGGAATTACTGGAATTCTCATTGGATGGCAAAGGGTGCTCCATATTATGCAGATCATTTGCTTTTTGAAAGGTTGTACGCAGAAGTGATTGATGCACAAATAGACACTTTGGCCGAAAAAATAACTGCAGAAGATCCAGATGTATTGTCAGGTGATTTAATGCGTAGAGCTTTTAATAAATTTTTGGATACAAATGAAGTAAATAGCAATCCTTTTCAAAGGGGTCTGTCTATGGAAGAACATTTTCAGAAAACAGCAAAAATTGTGTATAACGAATTAAAATCTTCAGATGATTTGTCTTTGGGTTTAGATGATTTTATTATGGCTACAGCCAATGAAAGAGAAACCGTTATCTATTTATTAAAGCAAAGAATTAGAAACTAACGACAGGCTGTAGTGTTTAAATGAAGTGCAAAGATTGTGGCAATAAAACGAAAGTTGTAGATACAAGAAACAGGTCATCTACAAAAGCAAAGGTTTTTATTTCTCGAAAACTTAAATTCATTAACAATCAAGATGATATTGAGTTTCGTTGGAGAGAAAGATTTTGTATAAACTGTAACAAATCAAGCTATTCTATAGAATGCTACATTGAAGATATTGAATCAAAAATAAAAGAGGTTAAAAATGCGAAGAAAAAGCATTGAAGGGCTGTACCCAACTGAAGAAGGTGGTGCGATAAAATATGCAAGAACCAAAAGTGGTGAAATGCTTGGCTTTTTAACCAAACCCAGAGGCTCATACAGAAGAAGAAAAAGTGCCGCAAAAGAGTCTCCTTCTCCAGAAATTCGAAGGATTATAGCGCAAAATATAGATAAGATAGAAAAGAAACTGGGGACAAAATTTTTAAGAACAAGTTCTGGATTAATTAACTCACCTTTGGGATATGGTTATTTTGGTGTTGTATTTCGATTGGAAAATGGAAATGTTTTAAAAGTATCCTTGGACACAACGGAAGGAGGATCTGCAATTTTTTGGAAAGAACATCAAGAAAAAAACCCTAAGTTGCTGGCCGGAACAGCGAAAGTATATAAAGTTTTTTCTATAAGAAGAAAAGACAAGAAGTATTTTTACTTTATTGAAAGAGAAGCTGTTGATGCAGACTCCTACATCCCATACCCAGTAAGGCAGTATTTAAATAAGTTTATTGATGAGTTTCATCAGTTTTGTTCTAGTGACAGCAAGAAGTACTCGTACATTTATCTAGAGAGAGCAAAGATAGCGATTGAAGGGTTAAGAAGGCATTCAAAAGGTCTGGCAGATGTGCTTTCTTTTGCTTGGGATAAAGGTTTACCGCAAATTGATGCAACAGAAATAAATGTAGGTGTTCGTTTTGAAAAAGGAATAGGGAAAGGCGCAAAAATAGGTCAATGGGTTCTTTTTGACTTCGGTGGACTTTCTGAAAGGTGCTTTGATTTGGTTGTAAAAAACTCTAGTGGCAAAAAAACAAACATAAAAGGAATACTAAAAACCTATTGCAAGAAAGTTCCTGTGCTAAAATAGATATAGTATAGATAAATTTAGTTGAATGAATAGAGAGAATAGAAGTGGAAAAAAGATGTTATAAAGAATCAGTTTTTGTTCCTAGGATAGAGAGTGCTCTGGGTGTAAAAATGAAAAACTTTACATGTCATGTTGTAGACCAGCAAGGTATGACAAAAGTTATGAGGCGATCTGGATGGAACAAAAGTGAGACACAAGGCGTTGTCGGATTCCATGTAAACAAAAACATTTATGTTTTAAACTCTGCTCCTTGGACTACCTTGCATGAATTAATACATCAAGCTGGAATTAACGCAGATCGCTTGAACCGTTTTTTGGCAGAAGGATTGACAGAAGTTTTGGCATCAGAGTTAAAAGAAGGCAAGGATGAACACAAGCCCACCTATCCACAAGAGAGATCATGGGTGAAAAATGAATTGCTTCCAAAACTAGGAATGTCTGCGATTGAGTTGGGTAGGTTTATAGCAAAGTCACCAGAGCCTCATAGGGATGTGGCTGAATTGTTTATTAAGAAAGGCATTACCAAAAAGAGTTTGTCCGATGTTGTTGAGTCTTTAAGACCGCAAGTACATAACAAGCCTTC
>Ga0255761_10004191_pt1 | contig 12858 bp, 9 predicted proteins | sample 071ome_29_FD_179961 | JGI IMG/M metagenome (GOLD analysis project Ga0255761, IMG submission 179961) | Coastal salt marsh microbial communities from the Groves Creek Marsh, Skidaway Island, Georgia - 071407BT metaG (version 2) | ecosystem: Environmental > Aquatic > Marine > Intertidal zone > Salt... | reverse complement strand
CTTAGGGTTTCAGAAAAAAAAAGAGTTGCCTTTTCGGGAAATCCGTCTTTTGATCGATCACTTTTTGAGACGCGCGCGCACCGGTAAAATACGAACGACCACGCATCACGCGCAAAAAACGAACGATGACGACCACCAGCAGCGCGGGGGCGTTCTCTCGCTGCGCTTCGTCTCCTTCTTCTCCGCTCGTTCGTTTTCGCAACGAGAACAGAAGAGAAGCGGTAGCTTCCATCATCCAAAGAAGAAGACAACGACGACGAAGCGTTTTAACAACGACGAGAGCAGCGGTCAGAGATGACGGACAAAGTCTGTCGCCCGACGAGAAGACGACGAGTGTTACTAAGAGTGCGACCGAGAGAACGACGGTGAGAGCGTTCGGAATCTGCGACGACGCGAAGACTCCTCCTTCCGAAGAGCAGCAGAACAGAAGATCTGGAATGACGACTTTAGAAAAAGAAGACGAGGGAGACGACGACGACGACGCCATCGGGACGTCCTTTCCCGAGCTCGATTACTTGCAAGAACTCATCGCGATACAGAAAGACTGCCCGAAAGAGATTGGATTCTTCGGGACGCGAAACATGGGATTTTTACACCAACAGCTGATTGAGATTCTGGCGTACGCGCTGTGTTTAACCGGGAACCATATTTTTACGTCTGGGGCGACCGGGACGAACGCGGCGGTCATTCGGGGTTCGTTGAGAGCGGAACGACCGGAGCTGTTGACGGTGGTTTTACCGCAGTCGCTGTCGAAGCAACCGGCGGAGTCGAGGGAGTTGTTAGAGAAGGTGAGTCAGGTGGAGGAGTGTCCGGAGAACGATCACTTGCCGCTGTTGGAGGCGAGTAGGATATGTAACGATGTGATTGTGAGTAAAGTGAGGCAGGTGATTTGTTTCGCGTTTCACGATTCGACGCTTTTGTTGGACACGTGTCGAGAGGCGAAAGTGCAGAGAAGGATGGTGACGCTGTTTTATTTAGATTGACGTTTTGCAAAGAGAGAGAGAAGAGAAAGGAAGCGCTTGTTATTGTATTTGTATTAATTCAACACCCAAATATACTACCACTACTACTAGTACTGCCACGAGGCGTATGTGTATGCTCGATGTTACAATTTGTTTGCGCATCATTGCGTGCTTCTACAATGCCGTGACGATGACGCACGCGCTGCGTCTTCGTCTTGACTTCTATTCTCATAAATTCAAAAGCGGCGGCGGCTGGTCTCCACCCGCATCACCGTCATCACCGTCCCGATTTGCCCTCGGTAAAAATGGGTTGCTATTATTATTATCGTAGTCGTCGTCGCGAGTGAACACGTTCGTTCTCGAGCCGTTCGCGGCGTTTGTCGGCGAAGGCGTCGATATCGAATACGAATACGGAGACGTCTCCTGGACGACGACGTTCTCTAATCCGCGGGCGCCACTCGTCGTAGCGCTATCATTACCATTCGCTCCTTCTTCACCTCCAACTTCTTCTTCTAAAAATTCCACTCCACCTTTCCTACCGACTCTATCGTCTCTACCAACCGTTCTCGTCATCGTCGTCATCTGTTGACCTTGTTGCGCCGCGCTGCTGTTATCGTGCGCGCCGTGCAACGTGTACTCCTGGTACGTTCTTCCAAACTGATGAACGGTATCGTCCAAAACGTCACCGACGCTCAACGCGTGTCCAACGTTCGCGACAAATCTGCTCACTCCAGATCTGTTCGCGTAGACGTAATACGGAAACGCTATGTGCATAAAAACGCTCGCAAACACCATCTCCACGCACACCAAAAAATCCTGCGTCGCTCGTCCTTCCTCGGAACTCGAAACGTCCCCGGTCGCCACGGCTAAAGCGATAAACGCGCCCTGCCAAAACGTCAAAAATATGACCGCTTTCACCAGCATAAATTTCGCCAACGGTTTGTGCGGTTTCAACAAATCGTACGCGCCTCGATAAAACATCAACAACCCGTATAGCGCGAACGAGTACGAGATGTTATACACGAACAACACGTACACGTACCCGCGTCTAAAATCAATCGCAGAATCCCCGTACTGACCGCGCATGTGCATGATCCAACTGATCAAACTCAGCAAAGGTTTCAAAAACACAAACTGAAGCGCGTATTGCTTGCTCCTTCGCAAATACGCTCCGTCCACTTGCTGCGCCTCGCGCGCGCACGCCCACAGAGAAGGCGGCAACATTTTCCCAGACATGTTATTCTGAACGTTCCCGGGACCACCGACGTACTCGAAGCACAGCGCCAAAAAGTTATACACCACCCAACTCTCGTAGCAATCTCGAAACGTGTCCAAATCTAACGAGTGTTTGGGACTTTGCAACGCCGCGAACGACAGCAAAGCGTAGATTGGCACGAGGAAGATTATGCGCAAGATGTGACGCTGATGGTTGCCGTTGGAGTAATGTTTCAAATGTAAACCGATTTGGACGAAGGCGAGCGCAGAGGCGACGGTGGAGAGAAACGCCGCGGAGGCGAGGATGTTTTTCTTCTCGTACCATTTCAGATCTCCTCCTCCTCCTCCGACTTCTTCTTCGCTCATGTTGTCGTTACGTGTTCGCGACTTTTATCTAAAGCGCTACTATTAAGAGTGCTTTTCGAAGCACACGAACGTTTTTTACCTAGACGTCTTTTCAAAGGTTTCTTTTTAGGGTTTAGGGTTTAGGGTTTTAGAAGATTTTCCTTCAAGAAGAGCGTTACCGCCCCACTAATAAATAATAAATCGGATTTACGCGCGATTGATTGTTTGTTGCACGCGTCGTCCCTCGGGCTGCTCAAAGACGAGAGAGAGAGAGAGAAGGAGAGAGAGAAGCCTCAAAGACTTGATTTACAGAGAGAGATATTAATTTCTTCCAATAAGGGGTCGAGAGAAAAGAAGAGGGAAAGAAGAAAATGCGCGAAAACTCAATCGTCGGCGACGAGGAAGCGGCGACGTCCCCGCGAGGCGAGATGCGTTCTTCTTCGGAAGAAGAGAAACGACGCGACGAGCACGGGAACGATGCGAATAACACCAACAACAACACCAACTCCAACAACACCAACAAGAACGAGTATTCCGCGAACAGGCGCGACGACGACGCGGAGGAAGCAGAGGTCATCACGGCGGCGCAGTTGAACGCCTTGGTGGCACAGATGAACGATTTGCAGCAAAGGTCGTCGTCCAACGCGTCGTCGGCCGCCACGAGTTTTGGAGACGAAGACGACGCGCGGCGCCGGTCGGTGCTTCGAGCGATGGAGAGTCTTCTGAGAGGCAGCGCGTCGAACAACAACGGAGTGGAACTCGGGAACGCGCGCGTTGTGGAAGAGGACCCGATGAAGAGAGAGCACAAGTTTTGGAGCACGCAGCCGGTGCCGCAGTTTGTCGACGGACGGCGAGCTAGAGAAGAGGAAGAAGAAGAAGACGTGGACGGGCCGATCGACGACTCGTCCAAGACAGTCGCGGACGTGCCGAAAGAAGGGTACGGTTTACCGCCCGGTTACGAGTGGGATGAAGTAGACGTGGAAACGCAGGAAGGTAGGGATGAAGTATTCACGTTGCTCGCGAATAATTACGTGGAAGACGACGACGAGATGTTTCGATTCGCGTACGCGCCGGAGTTTGTCTCGTGGGCGCTGCAGCCGCCCGGGTACGAAAAAAGTTGGCACGTAGGTATTCGGATTTCGTGCACGAAGACGTTGGTGGCGTTGATTACGGGCATTCCAGCGGAAGTGAGCGCAAACGGGAAGCGGCTGAAAGTCGCGGAGATTAACTTTCTGTGCGTGCACAAGAAATTGCGGAGGAAAAACTTTGCGCCGGTGTTGATTAGGGAAGTGACGAGGAGAATTAATTTGAAAGACGTGTGGCAGGCGGTGTATACGGCTGGAGTGGTTTTGCCAAAACCGTGCGCGAAAGCGAGATATTGGCACCGATCGATAAACGTAAAAAAGCTGGTAGATATTCGGTTCACGCAGTTAGGAAGAGGAATGAGCATGGCGGAAACGATTGAACACTACGCCATGCCGAAGAAGATTCGCGTGCAAGGCTTGAGGAAAATGGAAGCGAAGGACGTGCCGACAGTGACTAGATTGTTGAACTCGTATTTTAGTAAATTCAAGTTAGCGCCGGTAAAAACCGAGGAAGACGTGAGACACTGGTTAGTTCCGAGAGACGAGGTCGTGTATAGTTACGTTAAAATCGACGAGCGGACCAACGAGGCGACGGATTTTTGCTCCTTTTACAACTTGAGTTCCACGGTCATCCAGGCGTCTTCAAACGGAAGCAACGCCAAGAAAAACAACGTCCTGCTCAAAGCCGCTTACTGTTACTACAACGTCGCCACTTCCGAAAACATCGAAGATCTCGTCCAAGACGCGTTGATATTAGCTCGAGACAACGGTTTCGACGTTTTCAACGCGTTGAATGTTTCCGAAAACAACCAGTTTCTAGAGACGCTTAAATTCGGCATCGGCGACGGCGATTTACACTATTACCTGTACAACTGGAAATTAAAAGAGACGTTAGCGCCGAAAGACGTCGCGTTAGTTTTGCTCTAGTTTTATATTTGTTTTGGCACTTTGGTACTAGTTCACACATTCACAAATACACGCGCAGGCAGCGTGGCGTACAATACCCCCTCGTGCGTACGCGCGCGTGTTTCCGCGCGCTCGTATTTCGCTATTCTCGCTTCAATTTTTGGAATTCATCCGCTTCGCACTTCACAAAAACAAAAAACAAGGACACACGCTCAAAGACGAAGAGCAAAAACTAAAAAATGTCCGGCGGCGATAGAGGCTCCGCGTTTCGCGACTTACTTCTCGCCCCGGACGGGTGCGCCCCGGACGATGACTCTTCCGTCGCCCAAAACCCAATCATGCGTTTGACCGATCAAATCTTATTCGGCGGCCCGTCGTCGCGAATGGGGAACGATTCCGTTCGGGAAAAACAGATGCAGAGAGACCGAGAGACGGGCGAGACTTTGAGTCAGAAGCAACGATGGACGGCGGATCAGGAGAGGCAGAGACGGATGAATAACGGTGGGAGGCAGCAACAGCAACATCAGCAACAACAGAGGCAACGTTCGGACGTGATGGCGAGGCAAGTCGCGCCGGCGATGGAGAGAGAGTATGAGAGGCAACTGGTGCAGCAGCAACAACAAAATATGGACCACGCGTGGCGACGGGAACAGGAGATGATGGCAGAGCAACGTCAAAGAGACGCGATGATGATGCGAGAAAGGAACGATGTAGGCTTGATGACTCCTGCGCCGATAATGGAGATGCAAATGCGACAGCAACAACGGCAACAGGATTGGGGCGGGGAGTTCGCACGAGAACGAGAGAGAGAGAGACAGCAAAGAAGGATGATGGAGAATAGCGGCGGCGAATGGGCAAACGAGTTCGCCCAAAGGCAGCAAAACGGACAGATGGTAAACGGTGGGAACAATAGATGGGCGAACGAGTTCGAGCAGATGCGCGGTATGGAACACGCGAAGTGGGCAAATGAATTTACTCAGCAAAGGAACGGCTATAACCCGCCGCAGCAATGGGCGAATGAGTTCAGTCAGCAAAGGCGGGTCCACCAGCAGCAACAGCACCAGCAGCAACAACAACAATACAGAGGAGAAACGAGAGTAGACGCAGAGACGAGAATGCACAGCGCGGAGCTGGCGAGAACGCTTGCGCAGGATCCGAAATTTGCAAATTCGTCCTTTGTGAAGCTGATGCAAAATATTGGCTCGGGACAAGTTGCGGTGCGCGATAACGATTTAAGAACCGTCGACGGTGATCGTCAATTGAACGTGGAAAGCGAAGATTGGGCAAAAGAGTTTCAAAGTGCAAATATTAGCGGTGGCGAGCGATGGGCAAATGAGTTTCAGTCGACGTTGCGTCAACAGCAAGCAAAACATCAAACAAACTCGGCGCACGCCGCTGAGAATTGGGCGAACGAATTTTCGAGTTTACCAGAGCAGTGGGCGAACGAATTCACTCAAACGCATCCGCAATACGTAAATCAATTCGATTCCGCGTGGAACGAGAGCGCACAGGTGGTGAACAATGAAAGAAACAGCCAGTACGTCTTCACGAATCCGAACCCCTACGATGGAAATGTAAATGCGCTTCAAATCGGGAAGGATCTCATAAAGACTGGTGTTTTATCCGAGGCAACCTTAGCGCTCGAAGCCGCGGTGAAGCAACCTGAATCGCAACAAAGGTCAGTCACAGAAGCGTGGCGTTTGCTTGGCGAAGCGCACGCCGAAAACGACGACGACGTTCGCGCCATCGCTGCCATGCGAGAAGCACACAGACTCGACCCGCTCGACGCCGAAGTCGCTTTACAACTGGCAGTCAGTCACACAAACGAGCTCGAGAAAACGGAGGCTATTCAACATGCTATTTCGTGGCTACGCCAGCAGCAAGGTGTGTCGCATTTAGTGGATGGTAAAAATATTGTGGACGAAAACGAAGCCCGCGATGCGTTTCGAGAAGCCTCCAGATTACAACCGCAAAACGCAAACATACATGCCGTGGTTGGCGTGCTAGCGCACTTGACGAGAGACTACGATGAAGCTGTTCGCGCTTTTGAAACAGCCGCACGTTTGAATCCACAAGACCATCGCCTGCACAACAAAATCGGCGCCACGAAAGCCAATGCGGCGAAAAGTTCCGAGGCGATCTCCTCCTATCGAAGCGCGCTCGATTTGAAGCCAAACTATACTCGCGCTTGGACTAATATGGGGATCGGGTTTGCTAACCAAGGACGTTACGAGGCCTCGGTAGCGTATTATTTACGAGCTTTAGAGCTGAACCCGAACGCTGAGAATGCGTGGGGATACTTGAGAATAAGTTTAGGATGTACCGGGAGAATTGATCTTATGCCTCTCGTGGACGAAAAGAATGTGCGAGCTTTAGCGAGAGAGTTCCCCGTAGGTACGGCGTAAAAAGTATAGGATATAATGAATTAGTTGTTTTAGTGAAAAGTAGATGAAGTAGTAGCGGCCGGCAGTAAATGTAGTGCGCAGCGAATATATATATATATATATACAAGAAACGGTGTAAAAGAGTAGAGCTCACAAGGCATAGAAACTTTTAAGAAAGTCCACGACTTCGTCATTCGTATTTAGACACGTAATAAACGTGATGTCGTTTTCTCCAACCGTGCCTTGTTCGATCATCGTTTTGATAAACGTCAAAAGACAGTCGTAAAAACCGTCGTAATTTACGAGAATAATGGGTACTTTGTGCTCGCTGCCCAACTTCTTCAACTGAACGAGCGTGTACAGCTCAAAAAATTCATCCATGCTCCCTAATCCGCCGGGAAGAAAGATGTACGCCGTTCTATCCGCCTTTGTCTTCCGCACGCCAGCATCTGTAAGCGCGACTTTTCGTGGCGCCAAGAATCTGCAATAGACCTCTTTATCCGGATCTAAATAACTTTGTTTCGTCGATTTTACGCTCGTTCCAGCTTCGCGCGCAATTCTTATACCGCCGACAATTTTTCCAGCCTCCTTGGCTCCTAAAGAAGCCGCTTCCATCATTCCGGGCCCTCCACCCGTCCACGTCGTCACGTCGCCAAATAGTTCCGCCAATCGTCTGGATAGCTCCTTCGATTGTTTATAGATTTCTGTTTCCGGTTTCAGTCTAGCCGAACCGTAGTATACAAAACCTCGCTTCCATTTTTCAATCAGCTCGAAACACTCCAAGAGTTCCGATCGGACTGCTTTAGCCGAGCCTCTCGCGAGCTTCGCAAATGCCGAGTCGTTGCGCTTGGTGAAGCCAGCTAAATCGCGCTCGCCTAAAGTAAACATTCTGTCGTAAACGAACGTCCATCCGTTTTCGTCAATTTCAGCTCCGAACACCGTGCAAACCGCAGCACCGGTTAAGCACCCGATTTCGCAACATCTTTCTAACGGTTTTCCTCGTAATATACCGTACATGAATCCGCTCGTTAATGCGTCTCCCGCTCCAGTCGTATCGACAATTTTCATCGGAGGCGTAAAGGCTCGTTGTTCTATTCTTCGCGTCACGCCGGTTTGCCCGTTCGTTTCCAACGCGACAAGTCCACGCTCACCTAGCGTCGCGACGACTATGCCCACGCTCGCACTCAACAACTCTAAGCCTTTCTCAAAGTCTCCGTTTCCGTATTCAGTTACTTCGTCTTCGTTTCCCATTACAATCTTCACGCACTCTCGGCGCAGGCACTCTGCGATGCGTTTGTCTTTGAATTTTCTCACAAGTTCAAACGAACTCAAATGAAAGCAAACGTTAGCTTTCTGCATTTCCGCCGTGTCCAAAGCGCGTTCGAGCAATTCGTCTTCTCCGTAACACGCGTAGGCGTTCAGAATAACCCACTTTCGCTTCCACACGTTCGCAACGACGGTGCCCTTGAATGCTTCTTCGGGAATCTCTTTTGCAAGCAATCGACATTTCTCATCGAAAGCTGGTCTCATTGTTCTCTGCCCCGTTTTAGGATGGACCAAACACAAGCACCGTCCAGTTTGCATCCCTTCTTTCCGAATCATGTACTTCATGTTCACCTTGTTCCGCTTCATCGCCGCTTCGAAGAAATCGCCCATCTCGTCGTCGCCGTACGCGCCGATGACCCCCGCATTCACTTCAAATCCGTGCGCTAGCCCTGAACACACGTTCGTCGCAGAACCGCCAATCTTCGTGGACCACTCGCCCAAACCTGCCAAAGTTTGTTTCAACTGCGCCGACGAGATTGGTTTTGATCCTCCAATCTCGCCTTCCACGTGTTCTTCGATTCTCGCGCTCACCGCGATGTGGTCCACGATCGCGCTCGGTTGCAATACCAACAGCTCTGGAAACATCCCGGCTTCGCGAGAAAACTCTAAACTCCCGCGCAAAGACCCGCCTCGCTGCTGTTGTCTAGACGGAGAGGACATCGGAGACGGGTAGCCGCTGCCCCCGTGTTGGCTATGCTCCGGGGAAGGAGGCACGCTCATCTCTCCTTTCTTATTTTTATCTCTCAACGGTAATTTGCACGCAAACGCGTTTTCCCAAAAATAAACAGAAGGAGGAGAAAACGAGGTAAGCTCTCCCGCGAATGATTATATACGAGAGATGTTCTCTCTCTCTTTCTCTCTTTCTGTGTGTGTGTGTGTGAGTGAGCGCGAGCGTGCTCTCTTTAATTCGAGGATCGATGACCTTTTGTATGAAGATAAAATGTAAAATTTGGTTCGTAAAAGCGACGTTTCGGGAAAATCAAAAAATCTCTCGCGGGAAAGGGCAACAAACACTGAAACTGAAATGTGAGCACGCGCGCGCGCAAAGGGCGCGCGCGGACGAATAAGCACACGCATACAGAGCATGAATCAACAACACGAATAAACAAAAAATAACACAACTAATCTCTGTTCTCTCTCACGTCAAACGCAACTAAAAACCAACGGACGCCCAATCGTATTTCGAGGTCAAGGCTTTTCTCAACGTCCGAATTCGGTTTCTGTTCTTCCCGCCGTCTTCTCTGCCCACGCGAGACCGGGACGAATACTCCACGGTCGATCGATCGTCTCTGGTGAACCAAAACTCCACGTCGTCGATGAAGCCGAACGTGGGCGACGTGTACGTCGCGCGAACGTAGTCGTCGTACTCTTCGACGATTTCAGCGGTAAATCCGTCGCAATCGGTGGTTTTGATGACATCGATCAGTTGTTCTTTCGCGGTCGGCACGTCGTATATTTGCGTTTGTTTCAAGACGCGAACCGATTCGGGAGGGTTGAACGTCCACGGAGGCGCGTACGCTTGCGCTTGACCTGTGTTGTGATGGAAGCATTTGAGAAGAAGAAAGAGTCAGTATAGTTATCCAAAGTGAGCAAACTGTTGTGACAGAAGAGGTGCTCGCGGCGACGCGGCGACGCAAGATAACCAACATTTGCAACAAGTTAACAAGATAACGACCAAAAGCAGACGGACGCACCCATTTCTTCGGCGGTGCTCAAGCAATTCAAGGATTCTGGCGGACAGAGCGTTAAACTTTTAATCCCGTTGAATTCCTGAACGCCTAATTTTGGCGCCGGCGCTTTGCTCCCGACGTCGAATAAGACGCCCAAGAACACCGGGAACGCCGTGGAGTTCAACATCAGAGAGCGGCGATTGGATAACTTAGGGGTGTTGGCATTGACTTCCTCTCGCGACGACGACGACGACGCGCAAACGATGATGCGACGGTTAGAGGCGCATCTTTTGCTCGACCTGATCGTTGGTCTGGTGATTGATGAATGCGCACACGCGAGCATATCTTAAAGGGGTGTTTGTTGTGTGGGGGAAGTGTAATTGTTTTTTGTTGTGTTTGTGTGTGTGCGTGTGTGTGTTGTTCTCTCAGACAACGACGCACCCATTGCGCGCGAGTTTCAAATCTTTCTTCTATGTGGTGCTATTTCAGCAGCAGCGCGCGCTATAATACACATGATGCGTGCGTAATTCTTCCTCCTCTTTGTATTGTCTTTCTCTCTCTCTCTCTCTCTCTCTTTCTCTTCGTTCACGTCTCTCACTCGTTCAGTTCTTCTCCAATAAGTTGCTCAAAACGGTCGCCCATCTGACCTCTTTCGCGTGTTCGGAACATTTTCTGTAACACGTGCGGCAGCACCTTTCACCGGCGTGCGTGTCGTGCGACGCTGGCACGCGATAGGTTAAATTTTTATATGTGACCTCTTTGGCGCCGTTCCTGAGCATGTTTCTCGCGTAGCTACATTTACCTTCGTCCATGAACGCGCACTTTTGGCCCTCGGCTTTGCTCGCGATGTAGCACGCGTTGCAACAAACCCCACCGGGATACTTCGGGTGGTCCTCTGGTATGCGATGAAAGCGTTTGTACTCCAAATCCGATTGTTGTTGCTCTTGTTGTTGCCCGTTTTGATTCTCACCTCTCGTTCTTTTGTTGTTGCTGTTCTTGCCGTTGTTCTTGTTCTTATTCGCGGTCCCGTCGTCCGCCGTAACGCCGAGCTTCTTCGCGTAAACGCACTCTCCGCTCGCCAAGAATGCGCACGTTCTACCTTCCACGCGGCAACGATTAGCACAAGTTTCGCAGCATCGCTCCCCGGCGTACTTTGGGTGCGTCTTCGGCACTCTTTGCGGTAAGTTGCTGTACTCTAAAATCAAGCCTTTCTCTTCTTTCTCTTTCGCGATCAAACACGTACCGTCTTTTGCGAATACGCACAATTTCCCCTTGGCTTGAATCTTGTAATAACACGAGTTGCAGCACCATTTTCCGGCGTACTTCTCGTGATTACTCGGCACGCGATATTTCAAATAGTTAAAAGCAACCTTCATCCCGTCCTTCTCCCGCCTATTCGCCACCGCGCACGACCCGTCGCTCACGAACGCGCACGTCTCCCCAACCGCCGTGCACCTGTAATAACACGTCCCGCAACACCGCCGCCCGGCAAACTTCGGATGATTCTCCGGTACCCGATACGACAGCCGTCTCGTATACACCACCGGAACCCCTAATTTATTACACTTCGCCGCTTTTCCGCACGTCCCGTCCTCGGCGAACGCGCACGACGTCTCGTCCAATTTTTCAAACCGACTGCTGTGTTTCGCAGGTTTGTTGATTGGAATCTTCGCCTCTTTTTCTTTCCTCGTCGAAGGCGCGTTTTTTATTAGTTCGGAGTTGATGGCTTTCGCTTTCGCTTGATCTGCGACCGTCGTCGTCGTCGTCGTCGTCGTCGTCGTTGTGGTGGTGGTGGTGGCGAGAGAGGCAGCGCGAACAACGGCACCCCTACTCGCGTCGTTGCCTTTTAACGCGTCGCTCGCAGTAGCGGTGGTGAATGCATCACTCTCGTCGTTCGCATCGTCGTCCGCGTTGTTGTTTTCATCCCTTCGCAAACCGACGATCAAACGCGCCGCGGAGGATTGTTGTCGCGGCCGTTGCTGCTGCTGATGCGGCACCCGCATCTCGTAGAAGGGGGCTGTGATGCAACTAGAAGTGCTTTCTTTGCGCGCGAGATAGAGAGAGAGAGAGAAAGTGTTTTGGGGAATTTCTTCTCGTTGTTTTTGTCAACACGTGCTGCTCACTTTTCCTAAACCCTAAATATGACGACTTTCAAAACAAAAATTGGAACACGAAACAAACAAACAAACGCGCGACAAAAAGAGGGGAAAAGGACACAAAAGGAGGAGAGGATGCGAACGCGGAAACGAAACCGTTTTCCGCTCCTCCTCCTTCTTCTTCTTCTTTTTGTCGCGTTCGTTGTGGGAGAAGAGGCGGGAGATGATGCCGGTTTTAACGAGAAGGAGAAGAGGAATCCGAACGATGAAAATACCGCCGGTACGACATCGACACTTTTTGGAACGGATGGTGGTGAACAGTTCAGCGAGGAAATGGTGCTCGTTTTCCCACCTTTTATCTCGGTGGTCGTTCGCGAAGAAGTCGGCGCGAGCAGTAACGGGACCGTTTCTTTTGACGAGAAGAAGAAGAAGAAAAAGGGCGACGAAGACGTTCTCTTTCAGTCGTTGTTTTCGTGGAAGGTGCCGAAGAATCTGGAAGATTTAGAAACCTTTCCGCGATCGATCGCGAGAGTGCTCGAGTCGTTTTCTTCGTCTCGTTCTTCTTCTCCTCGCGAGAGAAAAGAACGAGGAAGAGGAGAAGGACGGTCGCGGTTGTCGCTGGAGCGATTTTCAGTCGGTTTCACTCGCGGCAGATGGCGAGAGAGAGCGTTCGGGAGGAAGCCGATGAACTTTGAGGCGGCGAGCGCTCACGGTATGCACGTGAACGGAGTTTTTAGCGCGGATGATGTTGTTGATGATGAGAGTGACGATGATGGTGCTTCGTCGAGTGGGAGAGAGAAGGAGGAAGGGTGGATGAAACTGACGAACGCGATTGGTGCGAAGTTTTGCGCCGGCGCGAACGTCGCGCA
>Ga0255761_10004189_pt1 | contig 12862 bp, 14 predicted proteins | sample 071ome_29_FD_179961 | JGI IMG/M metagenome (GOLD analysis project Ga0255761, IMG submission 179961) | Coastal salt marsh microbial communities from the Groves Creek Marsh, Skidaway Island, Georgia - 071407BT metaG (version 2) | ecosystem: Environmental > Aquatic > Marine > Intertidal zone >... | reverse complement strand
AAATGGTGATAAATGCATAGTTACTGGTAATGTAAGCCTCTACGCACCAAGAGGTGATTTTCAGTTGATTGCATCTTCAATGGAACCATCTGGTACTGGAAATTTAATGCTAAAGTTTGAGCAGCTAAAAAATAAACTTGCTGAAGAAGGCTTGTTTGATGAAACTAAGAAATTAGAAATTCCAAGTATTCCTAAACATGTCGCTATCATTACTTCAGGCTCAACAGCAGCATGGCAAGATGTTTTAACAAGCATTAAAAGACGAGCGCCTAGCATGAAGATTTCTCTAAGTGAAGCAGTAGTTCAAGGAGATGCTGCTTCAACCACTATTATTGATGCCTTAGATAGAATTCATAAATACAATGATGAGTCTAAAAAATCACTAGTAGATCTAATATTAATTGTTAGAGGCGGCGGATCAATTGAAGATTTGTGGTGTTTTAATGATGAATTTCTTGCAAGAGAAATTTCTAAAACTCAAATACCGATAATATCTGGTGTAGGTCATGAAATAGATTTTACAATTTGTGATTTTGTTTCTGATTTAAGAGCTCCTACTCCAACTGCTGCTGCAGAAATTGCATCAAATGGTTACTATAATCTAAATGAAAAACTTCAAACTTTTAAAAATGATTTAAATGACAAAATATCCTCATTAATAATGAACAAAAAATATATTGTTAATACAAAAAAAGCTGAATTAAAAAACCCTCTAACAAATCTAAAAGAAAAAATTCAAAAAATTGATAATATTGATTTAAGATTATTACAAGCACAAAAGAATTTCCTTAAAGAGAGAGCTTTAACATTAAACAATCTTTCAAGCTTTTTACATGAACTTAATCCTAAGAAAAATATAAAAGAACTGCATTTAATATTAAGCAACATTAAATCTAAAATAGAACTTCATTCATCAAGTAAGCTTAAAGCTAGTAAAGCCTATATAACTAAGCTTGAGTCAAATATAAAAGCATTAGATCCACTTTCTATTTTAGAAAGAGGTTATTCAATTGTGGAAACAGAAGACGGTAAAATTGTTAAAAATTCTAGAGAAATTAAAGCCAATCAAACATTATCAACTAGATTTGCAACCGGTTCTGCAAATGTAAAAGTAATAGATAAAAGCTAATGTATATCGTTTTTAGTTTAATTATTGGCATATTTTTTTCTTCTTTTTCTTTCGCATCAATATCAGCGAATTCTGGTTCAATAATTTATACAAAAATAGAAAATAACAATCAATGCATTAGTAGCATTAACTATGAAGTGAATAATGAACATTACTGTATATTTGGAGTGCCATATGTAGACAAGGCTTTAACTAAAAATATTGATGGTTTTGATATTAAAATTAACTTTGTAGATTATGGCGAATCAAGAATTACCATTGAAGATCTTTCAAAAGTAAATCTTAGTGAAAAGGATAGAAATAGAGCAAATGAAGAGGCAATTAAGCTAAGAAAAGTTCTATCTAAATATTCAGATAAATTATTAACAAATCTAGATTTTCAATTACCTGTAGATGGAATCATTTCAAGTAGATATGGTAAACAAAGATATATTAATGGTGAAAAAAGATCTCCACATTTAGCATTAGATATTGCTGCACCAGAGGGAACTAATATTATTGCTCCAGCTAATGGTGTTGTTGTCTTAACTGATAATTTTTTTTATTCTGGAAATATTATAGTTATTGATCATGGGATGGGTCTTTTTACAAGCTATAGCCATCTTCACAAGATAAGTGTAGAAGTTGGCGAGATGGTAAAAAGTGGTCATGCTCTTGGTGAGGTTGGAAGCACTGGAAGAGTAACGGGTCCTCACCTTCACTGGAGTGTTTATTTAACTTCTACAAGAATTAATCCAGAAACTATTTTGAACTTTAAAGCATTAAATTCCGCGGAGTTCATTAAGAACTAATTGCAATGACTCAGCTGTTTGGGGTTTAAATATAGATGCAGCTACCAATCCTTTCTCGTTAATAAAATAAGTAGCTGGTAAAATTGGAGGTGTTTCAATACCCCAGATATCTCTAGGATGTGTTATTAATGAAGGTACTTCGACTCCAAACTTTTTGATAATAGGCTTCAAGTCTTCCAGCTCTAATTGATCATAGTTAAAAGCAAATACTTTGATATCTTTATTTTTATTTGCAAAATCTACTAGTTCTGGTATTTCTTTAATACACGGAGCGCACCAATCAGCCCAATAATTTATAACAATCCATGAACCATTTAATTTGTCTAAATTTGTACTCTGGCCCTGGAAAACCTTAATATCATTGTTAGAGCAGCCAATAGTTAATAAAGCTAATAGAATAAAGAGTGATTTATAATGTATCATCATAAGAAAATTTTTTTAATTATATACAAATGAAAGAAAATTATCTTTTAATATTATTTTATTCATTATCAGGCTCTGTTAAAAACTTAGCACACGCTATTGCAGATGGTGCAGAGCAAGAGTCTATAAAAGTAAAAATCAGAACTGTTCCAAAAGTATCAGCTAATACAGAAATTATTGATAATCCTGTGCCAAAAGATGGGGAAGTTTATTGCTCTAAAGAAGATATAGAAAATTGTGCAGGCTTAGCTCTTGGAAGTCCAACAAGATTTGGATCAATGGCTTCATCTTTGAAATATTTTTTAGATTCAACTGGGGATTTATGGTCTGCGAATAAGCTTGAGAACAAACCAGGTATTGCATTTACTTCAACTGGTTCTATGCATGGCGGACAAGAAATTACTCTTTTTAACATCATTACATTTATGCTCCATCACGGAATGATTGTTAAAGGAGTTCCCTACTCAATTAATCAATTATCAAAAACTAGGTCTGGGGGAACACCATATGGACCCTCACATGTATACAGCTATGATGAGTCAGCAGACTTAACTGCTGAAGAATATGAAATTGCAGTAAAATCAGGCAAACAAATAGCTAAGCTAATTAAAAAACTAAATGCTTAGTTTTCAAAGATATATATTTCTAAATAGACTGATTATTGTTTTTTTGGTATCAAATAAATTATATATATACCTTATTGGTCTTATAAATATTGAGACTCTTATAGTTTGGATTTCTCCACTAATCTTTTTTTACTTTTTAGTAAAAAAGTCAAGACCAAAAGTACATCAATCATTTTGTTTTATTTTGCTTGTATACTTCATGCTGGTTTGCTTAAGGGTATTCGGTATGACTGGATTTTTTCCTGATATTATTGAGCTTATTCTAGTTGTAGTAATGTTTCTACTTACTGCATATGCTACAAAAATCATAATGAATGAAAAAAACTCTCTGTAAAGTAGACTTTACATTACATGTAAAGTAAACTTTACAACAATAACTGATATAGGAAAATTTTTATGAGCAAAATTAAAACTTTTTGGGGCACAGTTGATTCATTTTTAACAAAAACTAGAGCAATATTTCTAAATATTATTACTGTAGTAGTTTTTCTATTTATCACTATAGGAATATTAGGAAGTTTTGGCGCTATGTTTGAAGATGAGCAAACTATTAATAAAGAAGATAAAGTTTTATGGTTTAAGCCAATAGGAGTTGTGGTTGACACTTCTACTGCCGAGGCTGCATCCTTTGAAAGTATTTTAAATGATACAAGTGTTGAGCAACACCAGCTTGAAGATCTATTGAAGGTTCTATACGCAGCAGCAGATGATGAAGATTTAGCAGCTGTATATATTAATGTCTCTGAATTAGGTATGTATTACTCTTCTGCTTTCAAACTTGCAGAAGCTGTAAAAAAAATAAGAGATTCAGAAAAAGATGTTATTGCTTATGCGCTTGGTTATGACAATGCGTCATATTTAATTAGCTCACAAGCAAATAAAGTCTTCCTCAATTCAATGGGTGAAGTTAGCGCTACAGGTTTTTCGCGAAAACGTGAATACTATAAAGACCTTTTTAATAATTTAAAAATTAATTATCACGTTTTTGTAGCAGGAGACTTTAAATCAGGTCCTGAGCCGTATACTAGAACTAACATGTCAGAAGAAGATAAGCTTGCATGGAGAGAATTTGCAGATCCGTTGTGGCAAAAAATGACTTTAATGATAGAGGAGGCAAGAAATCTTGAAAGTGGTTTTATGCAAAATTATGGTGATAATTTATGGAATCTGCTTAAATTAAAAGCTGATGAGCAAACCGGTCAATCACTTGCATTTTCTAATGCATTATTAGCGAAAGAGCTTAATCTAGTAGATGAATTGGTTACAGAAGAATCTCTTAGAGAGTGGTTCTATGAAAATTATCCAAATGCAGATGAAAATAAATATGAATTTCCTGATTCAATAGGTATTTATGATTACTTGAGCTTAATTGATGATGATAATTCTGAATCAGATAATAAAATAGCAATAATCAATATTGAAGGCGCAATAATGACTGGTGAAGTAGCTTATGGTGTAGCTGGCTCAGACACCATTGTAAATAATATTAGAAAAGCAACAAAAGATAATTCAGTAAAAGCGTTAGTCTTAAGAGTTAATAGTCCTGGAGGAGATGTTTATGCATCTGAGCTCATAACAAATGCATTAGATGAATTTAGGTTTTCTAACAGACCAATAATTACCTCAATGGGAGACATTGCAGCATCTGGTGGTGTATGGGTAACAACCAGATCAGAAAAAATTTATGCTGAAAATCAAACTCTAACTGGATCAATTGGAGTTTATGGAATTATCCCTACCCTTGATGGTATATATGATTGGGCTGGTATTACAGTTGATGGAATTAGCTCAACAAAAGCTGGTGAGTGGGATTCAAGGTTTGATATGCCAGATTATGTTAAAGCAACAATTCAATCTGGCGTTGATGAAGTATATAAAAAGTTTGTAACCAAGGTATCTGAAAATCGAGACATGAGCTATGAAGAGGTTCATGAAATCGCCAAAGGTAGAATATGGTCAGGTGAGCAAGCGCTTCAAATAGGGCTAATTGATGAAATAGGAAATATTAATGACGCAATATCTTATGCAGCTGAGATTTTAGAATTAGATGACTACAAAACAGTTACATATAAAAAAGAGCTAGATCCTATTGAAATATTTATAGCGGAATTTTTAGATAATCTAGATATAAAGCTAGGTATTAATAAAAATTTAATCAATATTTTAGATTCTAAATATAAATTTATAAACCCAAATAAAGACTTAACAACAGCAGTATATTGTTTTGTATGTGATGAAATTAAATAATTTCTTTAATTAAAGGGATGGTAATTTTTTTCTTAGTAGCTAAAGAATATTCATCTAGTTTTATTAAAACCTGCTTAAGATATGCGATGTCTCTTATGGCATGATTGAGAAGATAATAAATCTCATTATGACCAATATTTATTGAGTTATGTTTGATAATTAGATCTATTGCTTCTTCAAGATCCTTATCATCTAAATTTACAATACTATGTTTAAGTAATTTATTTAGTCTTGAGATAAGATCAGAAAGATTAAATCCTACTCTGTCTATGGACTCTGATGCAGAAAATATAATTCTTGATGTTGATTGTTGGCATTGATTAATTAAATTAAAAATTGCCATTTCCCACATATCATTTTTAGCTAGAAAATCTATATCATCAATGCAGATTAAATTAATTTCATCAATGGAGTCTAGTAAATTTGGGTCATAATCTAATGCTGTTTTTATTGGCAGATAGAATGATGATTTGCCAATTTCATTGTAATAATTACAAAGCGATTGGAGAAGGTGTGATTTGCCTGAGCTTAAGCTAGCTTGAATAATAAGATCACCCGTCTTCTCATCTTTGAGGTCATTAATTAAATTAAGGTTTTCTTTATTTGTATAAAAGTCTCTAAAAATTAATTTAGGTTTTGCTGACCAAGGAAATGTAAGCTGCTGAGGTTTATTCATTTAAGCTTTTAACATGTTTAATCCAAGACAATGCATATGTCACCAAACTAAAAATAGCTATACATGAAATGAAGAGTTCTAATATCAATAAATTTGTTTCTTGGTTTAAAAAACTCACCAAAAGTATTATTACAATATATACAATTAATATTATTGTCGTAAATTTCCCAAGAAAATTTGGATAAGGCGCCATAGAATTAGTAAGAGTCATTTGAAATGCAGCACCTAATAAAATAATGATGTCACGTGTTATTAAAATAAAAAATATATAAAAAGGTATTAAGTCATTTAACCATAAGACAAAAATGGTACCTGAGAGGAGAAGTTTATCTGCTACTGGATCAAGAATCTTTCCTAATTCCGATTGCCAATTTAATTTTCTTGCTAAATAACCATCCATTGCATCTGTAATAGATGCTATAACGAAAATTATTAAACTAATTTTATAATTTAATAAATAAATATTATTTAGTATTGGATAAACAAGCCCTATTCTAATGATAGACAATAAATTTGGTATAAATGCGAAATATTTAATCATTTATGTAACTGTATTTAATATATTTATTAGACTCTTCTAAAAAATTAAAAGTTAAATAGGATGAAAACTCAGTTTTAAAATCATCTTCCGTTCCATATATCTCAACCTTAAACTCAACTTCATTATTATTATAACTAGATAAAGAAATATCTTTTGTAATAAAAGATCTATTTAAACTATTTTTTATTTTTTTATAGTCTTCAAAAGTATTTATACCAATAATTGAAATATTCACAAAAGATGTTGATGAGCTATTAAGCACTCTTTCAGCCAAAAGAACATCAATTCTATCATCTAGCAATGATTCAACAGCATCTAATAGATCCATAGTTATGTCATTAGATGTTGATATACTAATGTCGCCTAAAACTTCCCAATTATTTATACCTGAATTCACAAGCTCAATATTAATTAACTCATCATAATTATAATTATTTGCTAAAAAATTATTTCCCTGCATTAAAAAATTTTTCTCTTTTTGTTTTTGCATATCCATCAAGTCAATCTCAGGCAAATCTATAAAAACCCCTCTGTACAATTCAACTTTTTTAATTAATTCCAGTAAGGCTTTATTTAAATCATTAGAAATAATATTATTATTAGATAAAAAATATCCTTCATTGATACCATCTTTAGTATTAAATAAAATTAAAATTGATGGTCTTGAAAATCCAACCAAAGGTATATCAAGCTCTAAAAAGGTTTCGATAAATAATTGTTGATTAAAGCTGGTAACTAAGTAAGTTTTATTATCTATTTTTTTTGATGTGTATGAATTAATATACTTTTCTCTTGGATTTCCTGCATTAATAATCTTCCATATATTAGAAGGAGATGATGAGCCACTCAGTCTAAAAACCATCACATTAAATGATTCATTTAAAGTTTTTTGTATATTAGAAGTCGAGTCTATAGGATAATATACATTGAAAAGATCTTTGTATTCTTTTCCATAAGAAGGTATGCATAAAAATATTGCTAAAAATATTAACTTAGATTTAAGGGCTTTTTTGAAATTAGTTTTCACAAGGATATTTTAAATGACAAAAGAAAATATACACAACGATCCATATAAATTAGCTGGTGTTGATATAGAAGCTGGTAATGACTTAGTACATAAAATCAAAGCTGATGTTAAATCTACCTCCAATAGCTCTGTGTTAGGCAGTATTGGTGGTTTTGCTGGCATGTATAAACTGCCAATTGGTATAGAAAATCCTGTATTGGTGGCGTGTACCGATGGTGTTGGTACAAAAGTTGCCCTCGCACAAGAATATAATAAATTAGATAACATTGGTCAGGATTTGGTCGCAATGTGTGTTAATGATCTTATTACCTCTGGGGCTGTTCCTTTATTCTTTTTAGATTATTTTGCTAGTTCAAAATTAAAAATAAATGATACCGCGTTAGTTATTAAGAGTATAGCTTCTGCCTGCAAAGCAAGCGACTGCGCTCTTCTTGGGGGTGAAACAGCTGAAATGCCAGATCATTATATTGGCAATAACTTTGATTTAGCTGGTTTTTCTGTGGGTTGTGTTGAAGAAAAGATGATTATTGATGGTTCAAGCATTGAAAATGGTGATGTGATTATTGGTGTGGAGTCTAGTGGGCCTCACTCTAATGGCTATTCTCTTATTAGAAAAATCTTAAATGAGAGTAATTTAACTGACATCAAGAAGAGCGAATTAGCTGAAGATTTATTAGTCCCCACGAATTTATATACATCTTTAACAAAAAAGATTTTAGACGAGTTTAATATAAAAGGTATGGCACATATTACTGGTGGCGGTATTACAGAAAACATCCCAAGAATAGTTCCTGATGACTTGCAGGTAGAAATTTATAAAGATGAGTGGGATCTTCCTAGAATTTTTAATTGGATTAAAGATACTGGAAATATAAATATAACTGATATGTATAAAATATTTAATTGCGGTATTGGCTATGTATTTATAGTTTCAAAAGATGAATCAAATAAACTAAGATATGCCATAAGTAATGAAGGTTTTAATTCTTATCTTATTGGCGGAATATCAAAAAAAACCAACAAAGAAGACCTTATATACATTTAAATTAATGAAGAAAATTATTGTTTTAATCTCAGGCAGTGGGTCAAATCTTCAAGCAATAATTGATCAAATTAAACTTAATAATATTAATGCTTCCATAGAATGTGTGATTTCAAATAAAGAGGATGCGTATGGTCTAATAAGAGCCAAAGAGTCTAATATTAATACTCAGGTTATTGACCATAACAATTTTGAATCGAGAGAAGATTTTGATAAAAAATTAATCTACGAAATAGAAAAATATAATCCTGATCTAGTTGTGCTTGCTGGTTTTATGAGAATTTTATCACCAATTATTACCTCTAAACTAATAGGTAAAATTATAAATATTCATCCATCACTACTTCCAAAATATCCAGGCTTAAACACCCATAAAAAAGTTTTAGATAATAAAGATGCTATTCATGGTATATCCATTCATTTTGTTAATGATGGATTGGATGAGGGACCATTAATAGCACAGGGAGAAATTTCTATTAATGCTCACGATGATATTGATAAAATTACAGAAAGAATTCATAAAATTGAGCATGATCTATTCCCATATATTATTAAATTAATATGTAATAACTTAATAGCATTAGATAATAATAAAATATTATATAGTGATGATATTGAACTAAATGATAAAAATGTAATCTATAAAAAATATAATGTATAAATTAATTCCTGTCCTGCTTTTAAGCCTCACAATTAATGCTGATGTGAAAAATTATTCAGCAGACTATGAGTTTATTTCAGAAGAGATAACAATTACTGGTACTAGAGCTCTAGATATTAATGAGGGTTTCGGAAGTCTATCTTTTAAAGCAAAAAACCTATTAGCGAGTATGTTTTTTGAAAGTAAATTTAGAATTATTGATGGTAAAGTTATTTCTGATTCATATAAAGTCAGAATTAAACCAAAATTTGTTAATAGAGATCAGGAAATAGTTTTTAATCATGAGAATAATACAATTTCTTCTAATGGAAGAGATAATTGGATGGTTGAGGTAGACAAGAATATCCAAATATTGGATCCTCTTAATAGTCAAATTCAACTTAAGCTAAATCTAGCTAATAACATTAATGAATTCTCTCTTAATATAATTGATATGGAGAGTGGCAAGTTAGAGGGTTACCAATATGTTGTTGATGGAATAAAAAACATTGAATTCAAAGATGCGATATATAAATGTATGGTTGTAAAAAGAACTAAGCTTAACACCGAAAGCAATAAAGTAACTTTATATTTTGTATCAAAAGATCTTGGTTATATGTTTATTGAAGTTCAAGAAAGTTCTGAAAAAAGAGAACAGCAACTTCAATTAATTGAGTTATTAAGTCTTGGGTAATGTGACGCCAGTTTGACCTTGATACTTGCCAGATCTATCAGCATAACTAACCTCACAATCCTCATCAGATTCTAGAAAAATCATTTGAGCAACACCCTCTCCAGCATATATCTTTGCAGGTAAATTTGTAGTGTTTGAAAATTCTAATGTTACATGCCCTTCCCATTCTGGTTCTAGAGGAGTTACATTAACAATGATTCCGCATCTTGCATAAGTAGATTTTCCAAGACATATAGTTAAAACATTTCTTGGTATTTTAAAATATTCAATAGTTCGGGCTAATGCAAATGAGTTTGGCGGAATAACACATATATCTGACTCAATATTTACAAAACTCTTATCATCAAACTTTTTGGGATCTACAATTGCTGAATTAATATTAGTAAAAACCTTGAATTCATTAGCGCATCTTACGTCATAACCAAAACTCGAAACACCATATGAGATTAGTTTATTCCCATCACTATCTTTTCTTATCTGATTCTCAGAAAATGGATTTATCATATTTGATTCTAAAGACATTTTTTTAATCCATTTATCAGATTTAATTGTCATCTAAGTTTCTCCTTCCTGTAATCGCTCTTGCAATTGTATTTCCATCAACATATTCTAATTCGCCGCCTATTGGAATGCCATATGAAATTCTAGATACAGTAACATTTTTAACATTTTCTTTAATGTAAAGAGCGGTAGCATCACCCTCAACTGTTGAGCTTGTTGCTAATATTACTTCCTCTATATGATCATTATGTATTATCTTTATTAAATCTTTTATACCTAACTCATCTGGTCCAATACCATCCATCGGGGATAGTCTGCCTAAAAGGACAAAATATGTCCCTCGATAGCCTCCTGTTGATTCAATTGCTAGAACATCTGATATATGCTCAACAACACATATTGATTTTTTATCTCTATTCTTATCAGAACAAATATTACAAAAATCTTCAGAGGTAAGCATTCTGCATCTTTGACATCTTTTTATATTTTCAACTGCTTCTAAAATGCTATTAGCCATCAGTTTTGCACCATCTTTATTTTTATCTATCAGATAAAGAGCCATTCTTTGTGCAGATTTTTTTCCTATCCCAGGCAAAATAGTTAACACATCAATTAACTGATACAACAAATCATTTCTCATTATTAAAGCCTTTGGGTTTTATTGATGCCTCATCAATGGAGCTATTAAATTTCTTTAGAAAATCCTGAACTGAGCTATCTTGAGAGATTTTTTCAATTGAAGAAGTTTTTATTTGATTATATTTTTTTTCCTCTAAAAAAGCTGGAGTATTTTTAGCTACACCTTGCTCAATAAGAATTTTATATTTAATACTTGTGGTTTTTTCTAAAATTATTAAAAATTCTTCGGCAATATTATTAGGTATTTTTATGAACGCATCATCTCCTATTAGATAAATCTTATCCTTTTCTTGTTTAACAAACTCGAGATTAAAATAATAATTTTTTAAAAAAGGTGTGAGGTTCATATTTAAAAGCAGTTCATTCCATTTATCTGAACTTAAATGATTTTCATAACTTGAATTATTAGTATTTTTTTCTCCATTAAGAATATCTGTTTTAACAGTATCTGAGTTTTTGTTATTAATTGATTCTTTTATCGGTTGGACTTTCTTTAGAATTGGAGTTTTAGCACTTTTATTTAAGTTTTTTTTTTCTGAATTAGAGTTATTTGCTTTAAGAGGGTTAAAAGTAAGCATCCTCAGAATACATATTTCTAGGCATTCTTTTGGATTTGGATGAAGATTAAATTTTGAAAGTGCATTAACTGCAATTTCATATTGTAGTTGAGTGAACTCTTCATCAACTAAATCAGATAGAGCTATTATTTTTTCATTATCGCTTTTACCTAATACCTGATGGATGGATATTTCATGCAATACAGAAATTAAACTCTTTAAGATTTCTTCATACTCAGGAGAAAGCTCTTCTATTTTTGCAAGCGTATTAAAAGCTGAATTACCTTCATTATTAAATACTGCTTCAAGTAGTTCATATAGAAATGATTTATCAATAGTACCAAGCAAATCTTTTACATTGTTATATAAAAGCTCTCCATCACCATGAGCTAATGCCTGATCAAGCAATGTAAGACCATCACGAATTGAGCCATTTGCGGCTTCTTCAATTATATTTAAAGCCTCTAAATCATATTTTATCTTCTCACTATCAAGTATATATTTAAAGTGATTAATTAATTTAGAGCCTCTTATTGTTTTAAGATTAAGTTGTAAACATCTGGATTGAACTGTTTTAGGTATTTTTTCAGGGTTTGTTGTGGCAAAAATAAATACAACATGAGATGGAGGCTCCTCTAATGTTTTTAATAAAGCATTAAAGCTTTGTGTTGATAGCATATGTACCTCATCAATAAGATATATCTTATATCTTCCAGATGTTGGCTTGTATTGAACTGAATCAAGCAGTTCACGCATGTGGTCTACACCTGTTCTTGAAGCTGCATCAACTTCGAGGAAATCTATATGTCTACCATCTCGGATCTCATTACATATATTACAATCATTGCAGGGCATGCTTGTTGGCTCAGATAATGAATCGCAGTTTAGGCATCTTGCTAAAATTCTAGCCAGAGTTGTTTTTCCAACTCCTCTTGTTCCAGAAAATATATAAGCCTGATGAATTCTTTTAGTCGTAATTCCATTACTTAAGGCTTGAATGACATGCTCTTGACCAACAACTTCTTCAAATGAGTTTGGTCTGTATTTTCTTGCTAGCACTTGATAAGACATAGATGAGAATCATAACATGTGCTAATTAAAAATTGATTCAATTTCTTGAAATCTAAAGCCCCTACCAACCATAAAATTCTGTTGTTTGGACTTTTCTTTAAAATCTGAAGATACGCCATTCCTAAACTTTTTTGAAAAGACTTCTTGGGCTAATGTTTGCCAATCATTAGAATCATTAAAAATTGCTTTATCTGAAATTTTTTCTTGTATTCCTCTTTGTTGTAACTCAAAAAATATTTTTTTGGGACCAAAGCCCTT
>Ga0255761_10004174_pt1 | contig 12888 bp, 14 predicted proteins | sample 071ome_29_FD_179961 | JGI IMG/M metagenome (GOLD analysis project Ga0255761, IMG submission 179961) | Coastal salt marsh microbial communities from the Groves Creek Marsh, Skidaway Island, Georgia - 071407BT metaG (version 2) | ecosystem: Environmental > Aquatic > Marine > Intertidal zone >... | reverse complement strand
TGATTTGGTTTGAAAAAAGTTTTTTCGCAAAGTTGAAATGCTGTCTTGCAAGTATTTCTGTTGGTGCCATAAAAGCGACCTGAAATCCTGAATTAATTGTATTATATGCAGCTAGCAAAGATACTATGGTTTTTCCACTTCCAACATCGCCTTGAAGCAGTCTAAACATTTTATTGGTTGACGAAAGGTCGTTATTTATTTCTTCTAATGTTTTAAACTGATCTTTAGTAAGCGTAAATTCTAATTTATTTAGAATTTTATTTTGTTTTGTTTTATCTACAAGTTTACTCTTTTTTTTAATTTTTTTAATTTTCTTTCTTATTTCAGAGTTAACTAAAAATGTTGAAAAAATTTCATCAAAAGCCAACCTTTGATAAAAATTTTTTTTGTAATTACCTATATTTTCTGGTTTATGTAATTCAACAATAGCATCATTCCACTTTATTTTTCCAAATTTATTTAAAATATTATCTGAGTGCCATTCATTCAAGATGGGGAGATTCTTTATTATTTGATTAATTATCTTATTATAAATTTTTTCAGAGATTCCTTCCGTTAATGAGTATGTGTTATGTTTTTGTTTTATAAAAGACGAGTCTTCAGAAATATATTTAGGATTAGTAAGCTGATATTTGTTTCTAAAAAGGCCAATTTTACCACTAACAGTTACTTCTTTTTCTAGCGGAAGAATTTTTCTTACATAACCTTCGAAACTATTAAAAAAAATACAATCAATTTCACCTGTTTCGTCAGTACAAGAAACTTTATTTGGTAGATTTCTTACTCTTGGAAAAAAATATTTTTTAGGAATAATAGTAATTGTTTGGTTTTCACCAATTTTCAAATCCTTAATTTTTGTCGAACGACTTCTATCTGTATAAGATTTAGGCAACTTCCATAATAAGTCAAAAATATTATTAATGTTCTTTTTTTTTAATAAATTAGTTGTTTTGGCACCAACACCTTTAAGTTTAGTTAAATCTGATAAAAGATATTCATAATTACTTTGATTAGTCATGAAGAGATAATATATTATATTTATGACTCTCAATATAGATCTATTAAAAAAAAAGATTATTTACAGATCAAATTATCGTGGCACAAAAGAAATGGATAAACTATTAGGATCTTTTACCAAAAAATACATTGAGATATTGAGTCTTAAAGATCTTACTGATTTGGAAAAATTACTAGATATCGATGACACAAATTTATACAATTACTACAATGGTTTAGATTGTGATTTTGAATTTAAGGAAAATTATATTAATTCCTTATTTAAAAACTTTAAATATGCTAGTGAGAAAAATTAATGGCGGAAGGACTGAGATTCGAACTCAGGAAAGAGTTGCCCCTTTGCCGGTTTTCAAGACCGGTGCATTCAACCACTCTGCCATCCTTCCGTGAAGATTGTTTTATTATTAAAATTATTTAATTCAACCATAAAATAGTCTAATAAAAGCTATAACTTATTAATCAATAGTTCCTATGAATAAAGAATTTAATAAAGGACTGTTCTTAGCTGGATTTGGTTCTTTTTGGTGGGGTTTTTTTGGTGTTTTGTATTTTAAATACATTACATACATTGGTCATATCGAATTAGTTGTTCACCGATGTCTATGGACAACATTTACATTAATTTTAACAACTTTTTTTTTTTCAAAATGGGATATTTTTTTTACCATAATCAAAAATAAAAAAAATTTGTTTTATTTATTTTTATCTGGTTTTCTAATTTTTATAAATTGGGCTGTGTGGATTTATGCTGTAGCAACCAATAGGATCATTGATGCAAGTTTTGGTTATTTTATGATGCCAATTTTAAGTGTAATGCTTGGTTATATTTTTTTTAAAGAAAAACTTAATAGAAAAAGAATATTATCAATTGTATTAGTTATTATATCTATTTTATATTTAGTTTTAATAAGTATCAATTCTTTGCCATGGGTAGGTATTATAGTTGCTTTAAGTTGGGGCTTTTACAATCTTGTTAGAAAAAAAATTAATATTGATACTGATATAGGTCTTTTAATTGAAAGCTTTTATATATTACCCTTTGCACTAGTTGCTTTTTATTTAATAACCATAAATGGACACAATGATTTTAAACTCTCTGATCCTCCAATGATGTTATTTATTTTTTTAGCAGGTCCAATGACGATAATACCTTTATTTTTATATGTTAGAGGTGTTGAATTATGTGGATTAGGTGCAACAGGTATGATTTTTTATATCACTCCAACATTTCAATTTTTACTAGGATATTTTTATTATGATGAACCATTTTCATTAGAAAAATTAGTTAGTTTTATTTTTATTTGGATTGCTGTAATTATATATTTGAAAGATTTATATGAAACTAATTAACTATTTATTTATAATTATATTTTTTTCTTTCACTCCATCATTTTCAGAAAATCCAACTGGTTTTAATGCCTGGAAAGAAAGTTTCAAAAAAATTGCATTGGAAAATGATATTTCTGAAGAAACATTCGATATTGTTATGGCTGACATCAAATTTTTACCAGATGTAATCAAATACGACCGATATCAACCAGAATTTTATGAAGATACCAAAACGTATATCTCAAAAAGAACTTCTTCTAAAAAAGTTTCTAAGGGAATAGATTTTTATAAAAAAAATATAAATCTAATTAACAAGGTAGAAAATCTATATAATATAGAAAAAGAACTCCTATTAGCATTAATGGGTATAGAAACTAATTTTGGCACTTATGTAGGTAAAATGGATATATTGTCATCTTTAGCAACTTTAAGTTTTGATAAACGACGATCTGAATTTTTTTCAAATGAATTAATAATATTATTAAAGTTGATAGAAAAAAATCAGATTGATTATCAAACATTATATGGTTCCTGGGCAGGAGCATTTGGTTTTTTTCAGTTTATGCCTTCAACTATGAAAAATTACGCAGTAGATTTTGATAAAAATAATTCAATTGATTTAAAAGATAATCACGATGCTTATGCATCTGCTGCTAATTATTTAAATCAAATTGGTTGGAAAGATAATGAACCTTGTTTTTATAAGGTACAATTAACAAATGAAATACCAAAAAAATATTTAAATGTTTCAGCAAAAAAACTACATGATAAAAAAAAATTAAAATATTTTAGAAAATATATATCTAATGCAAATATATTAGATCAAAAATATGATAATTTAACTACTTCAATAATCACACCTGACAAAGATATAATACCAGATGCAGAAAATTTAAGTCCTGCTTATATTGTTTTTGATAACTACGAAATTATTTTAAAGTGGAATAGATCTTTAAGATTTTCATTAGCTGTTTGTACTCTTAAGGAAAAATTTAAAAATGAATTATAAATCTATTTTAATAGTATTTTTTATCTTCTTAGTAGGATGTGAGCAGAATAATCTTAAAAAAGATGTTGTTAATAGAGAAATAATGTCAAAGTATAAGAATTCTGGTTTTACACTTGTTTACGACCCAGTATTAAAAAAAGAAAAAAAAATTTCAAAAAAAATTGATAACAAATCTCTTTTCATCTTTCATAAAAATCTTAAAAAAAATTCTTTTGTTAAAATAACAAATCCTATTAACCAAAAAACTGTGATTGCTGAAGTTATTTCAAACAAAGTAAGGTTTTCTGATTTTTATAATAGTGTAATAACGTCAAGAATAGCAGATGAACTATCATTAAACTTAAACGAGCCTTATATTGATCTTGTTTTGATATCTCAAAACTCAACATTCATAGCAAAAAAGGCCAAAACGTATAATGAAGAAAAAAAAGTTGCAGAAAAAGCACCTGTTGATGGAATTCAAATTGATAACTTAGGTGATGTCAATCAATCAAAAAATGAAGCTAAAAAAGATAATATTTTTAGTTATTCAATTAAAATTGCTGATTTTTATTACAAAGACTCAGCAAAGAATATGTCTGATAGAATTATTGATGAAACAAATATTACTAACCCTGTTATTAAAACAATATCCAATACTAAATATAGGGTATTATTAGGACCGTTTAATGATATAAAAAAACTAGAAGACTCATTTAATGAAATTAAATCATTAGATTTTGAAAATATAGAAATTTTAAAAGATGTTTAAGAAATTATTTTTAGTATTATTTGTAAGCGTTATTTATATTGAATCAGCCTTGGCCAATCTTGATGTGAAAGCAAGAACTGCAATTCTTCAAGATTATTACTCAGGTGAAATTCTTTATGAAAAAGAAGCAGATATTTCTATATATCCCGCATCAATGACAAAAATTATGACAGCCATAATTGCTTTTGATTTAATCAAATCAGGCGATTTAAAATTAGATGAAAAGTTTATTATTTCGGAAAAGGCATGGCGATTATCAACATCAGGTTATTCATCCATGTTTATTATGGTGGGTGATCAAGTGTCAGTTGAAAATTTACTCAGAGGTATAATAGTTGCATCTGGAAATGATGCTTGTGTAGCTTTAGCTGAAGGTATTGCTGGTACTGAAGAGGAGTTTGCAATTTTAATGACAGCAAAAGCTAGAGAAATTGGCATGGAAAATACAAATTTTGCAAATTCATCTGGTATCAACGATCCTGATAATTATTCAACCGTAAGAGATATTTTAAAAATGTCTAAATATTTAATTAATAAACACCCTAAATTTTATGAGATGTTTTCAGAAAAAAAATTTACATGGAATAGGACAGGGGGTGACCCAATAACACAAGGGAATAGAAATCCACTTTTATATAAAAATAATCTTGGTGCTGATGGAATTAAAACAGGATATTTGGCAGTTGAAAAATATTCTTTAGCGTCATCAATAGTTAGAAATGGCAGAAGACTGATTGCTGTTGGTAGTGGATTTAGTTCAAAAAATTCTAGATCAAAAGAAAGTTCTAAGTTATTAACATATGGTCTTACTAATTTTGATCTTGTAAATATCTCTAAAGCCAATGAACCATTTGAAAAAATTGATGTATGGCTTGGAAAACAAGATAAAGTAGATGTTTATACTAATGAAGATATCTACAAAACTATAAAAAAAGCTAAAAAAAAACTTTTAAAAGTATCTGTTAAATACGAAGGGCCAATTGAAGCTCCAATTAAAAAAGATGAAAAAGTCGCTATTTTGAAAGTTGTTTACGATGATGAGTTAGTTGGTGAATATGATTTACTTGCTTCAAATGAAGTTAAAAAAGTAAATTTTGTATCAAGATTATTAAAATCACTTAATTATCTCATTTGGGGCGATGTCTAAGAAACCAATTATTGTTTTTGAAGGAATTGAAGGGAGTGGAAAAAGTCACCATATTTCAATTGTTTCAAAATATCTTAGTAAAAAAAAAATTAGTCATATAAAAATAAGAGAGCCTGGAGGAAATCCAAATTCTGAAAAAATTAGAAAATTAATTTTAAACAATAAATCAAATTTTAATAAAGATACTGATTTATTATTATATATGGCAGCAAGAAGTGAAAACATGAATATTATTAAAAAATCATATAATAAAAAAATAATACTTATTGATAGGTTTACAGACTCTACTATTGCTTACCAACACTATGGCATGGGGGTTGATCTAAATTTGATTGAAACTTTAAATAAATACTTACTTAAAAATATTAGAGTTAGTTTTACTTTTTTAAATATAGTTAATCAAAAAAATCTTCAAAAAAGATTAAAACAAAGAAAATCACTAAATAGATATGATAAATTTAAAATTTCGTTTTATAACAAAGTTCAAAAAGGATTTTTAAATTTGTCAAAAAAACAAAAATATAAATATCAATTAGTCAATTCAAATTTAGATATAAATAATAATGAAAAACTAATTTTGGATAAAATTGATAGATTGATTAAATGAATTTAAATCCAGCAAGTCAACTTATATTATATGGCCATCATTTTGAATTTTGTAATTTTATAGATCTTTATAAAGATAGAAAGTTACCTAATAAAATTTTGTTATCAGGAGAAAAAGGTATCGGTAAATCTACTTTGGCTTACCATTTAATTAATTGTATTTTATCCACTGACGAAGAACATTCTTATGATAAAAAAAATTTCACAATTAATCCAGAAAATAAGTCGTTTAAATTAATTTTAAATAAGTCTAATCCTAACTTCATTTCAATTGACATTGAAGATGATAAAAAAAGTATCGATATTAATCAAATTAGAAATTTAATATTAAGTTTAAATAAATCGTCTTTTAATACAAAACCAAGACTTGTGCTGATTGACAATATTGAACTTTTAAACATTAATTCAGTTAATGCTTTGTTAAAAATAGTAGAAGAACCTAACGAGAATATTTATTTTATATTAATTAATAATAATAAAAAAATTTTACCTACACTTAAATCTAGATGTCTTAACTACAATATCCATCTTAAATCTGAAGAGTCTTTTGATATTTCAAACAAGATTTTAGGTGAAAACGTAAAAGAACTAATTCATGAACAAATTATAAGTTATTATAGCACACCAGGATCGATATTAAGTTTGTTAAATTTTGCCAATACAAATGGAGTTGATCTAACGCAAATAAATTTAAAAGATTTTATTAAGATGATTATAAATGAAAAAAAATATAAAAAAGATTATTTTATTAAACATTTATTATATTCTTTAATAGAACTTTATTTTAGACAAAATGTATCTTTAAGAAATATTAAACTATTGAAAATACAAAATTATTTTTTAAAAAAAATTAACAATACAAAAATCTTTAATCTAGACGATGAAACATTATTAATGGAATTCGATGATAGGGTTTTAAATGGATAAAAAATTTTATATCACAACACCAATTTATTATCCTTCTGCTAAACCACATATGGGTCATGCATATTCGAGTATAATAGCTGATTTTTTTGCCAGATTTAAAAGAATGGATGGTTTTGATGTGCAATTTTTAACTGGAACTGATGAACATGGTTTAAAAATACAACGATCAGCTGAAAAACAAAATATTGATCCATTAGAATTCTGTAATCAAATTAGTCAAACATTTAGAGATCTTTCAAAAACATTAAATCTTACTAATACTGATTTTATAAGAACTACAGAGGATCGACATAAAAAAACTGTACAATATTTATGGAATGAGCTTGAAAAAAATGATGATATTTATTTATCTAAATACTCTGGGTGGTATTCAGTATCTGATGAAGCATTTTATAATGAAGATGAAATTGAAGATATAGATGGTGTTAAAAGATCAATTTCATCAAAGTCAAATGTTGAATGGATAGAGGAAGAGTCTTATTTTTTTCGATTATCAAAATGGGAAAAGCCTTTGCTTGATTACTATGAAAAACATCCAAACTTTATTGCTCCAGAGTCTAGAAAAAATGAAGTTATTAGTTTTGTCAAAAGTGGATTAAAAGATTTATCTGTTAGTAGAAAAAGTTTTTCATGGGGAATAAAAGTACCTAATAATGATGATCATGTTATATATGTTTGGCTTGATGCACTCACAAACTATATCAGTGCATTAAATTATCCTGACACTAATAATGAATTATTTAAGAATTTTTGGCCTGCATCAATTCATTTAATTGGTAAAGATATTTTAAGATTTCACGCTGTATATTGGCCGGCTTTTCTTTTGGCTGCTAAAATTGCGTTACCTTTAAAAGTTTATGGGCATGGATGGATTCTCTCAGGAGATGAAAAAATGTCTAAATCTAAAGGAAATATCTTAGACCCCATAGAAATAATTAATGAATATGGTTTAGATCCATTAAGATATTATTTAATTAAAGAAGTATCATTTGGAAATGATGGCAATATATCACAAGAGAGATTAGAAGATTGTATAAATAGTGATCTTGCTAATAATTTTGGAAATTTATGTCAACGTGTTACAGCTTTTGCAATTAAGAATTGTAATAGCGAAGTGCCAAAAGATATCAAATTTGAAAAAGAAGATTTAGTAATTCTAGATAGATACAAAAATAGTTTATCTAATATTAGGGATAAGATTGATGATCAGGATATCAATTTTTATATTGATTTTATTATAAATTCTTTATTTGAAGCTAATAAATATTTTAATGATCAAGAACCTTGGAAAAAAAAGGATAATACGATCAGACTAAATACAATCGTTTATACAACTTTAGAAATAGTTAGAAAAATTAGTTATTTACTTTATCCTATAATTCCTCAGTCATCTTTAAATGCTCTTAAAATTTTTAACCTTAATGAAAATGATGTTAATTTAACATCTATTGAAAATAATGAATTTTTACCAAAAGGAAGTAAAATAAATAAAATTGATATTCTTTTTAAAAAGATAGATAAAAACAATGATTGATTCACACTGTCATTTAGATCATGAACCTTTGTTAAGTGATTTAACCAATGTAATAAAACGGTCAAAAGAGATTGGTATAAATAAACTATTAACAATTTCTACCTCATTTGAAAGTTTTGATCGGATTAAGACAATCATCCAAAAAGATGAAATGATTTATGGAACAATTGGTATTCATCCCCATGAAACAAACAAAAATAAAATTACATCAGATATGATAATAAAAAACATCACTGAAAATGATAAAATAATCGGAATTGGTGAAACTGGTTTAGATTTTTATTACAACAATAGTGATAAAAACGATCAAATAATAAGTTTTAAAGAACATATTGAGGCTTCTATTAAAACAAACTCACCATTAATCATTCATTCTAGAGATGCTGAAGAGGAAACTTTTAATATATTGAATGATTATAAAGATAAAAATCTAAAAATATTAATGCATTGTTTTACAGGAAGTTTAAATTTTGCCAAAAAACTCTTAACATTAGATGCTTTTTTTTCTGCTAGTGGCATTATTACTTTTAAAAATTCTACAGAGTTACAAGAAACATTTAGATTTTTGCCTTTAGATAAAATTTTAATCGAAACGGATAGCCCTTTTTTAGCACCAGTTCCTAATCGAGGTAAAAAAAATGAACCTTCATTTATTGATTATACTGCCCAAAAATTAGCGGATATAAAAAATATTTCTAAATTAGAGCTTATTAATTCTACAACTAATAACTTTAATAAACTTTTTTTTAATTAAATATTATGAAATTTATAATTCTTGGATGTGGAAGTTCTATGGGTGTACCACGTCCAGATGGTTATTTTGGAAATTGCGATCCAAAAAATAAAAAAAATTATAGAACAAGGTGCTCTGCTTTATTAAAAACTTCTGAAGAAAATATATTAATAGATACTTCTCCTGATTTGCGTCAACAACTATTGAGGCATAATATCAAAAGAATTGATAAAGTTTTATATTCACATATGCATGGCGACCAAACTCATGGAATAAATGATTTAAGATCTTTTTATATTAATAGTAGGAGACAAATAAATGTTTTTACTGATGCTCCTACATCAAAATATTTAAAAGAAAGTTTCTCATATATTTTTAATAGCTATTCAAAAGAATATCCCGCAACATTAAAACTAAATAAGTTACCCAAAACAATTTTTACAAAAAATTATAACAAAAAAATTAACATTCAAAGTATTGTAGTTAAACATGGAAAAGTAAAATCAAATTGTTTTATAATAAATAAAAAATTAGCATATATAAGTGATGTAAGTAAAATTTATGATAAAGATTTTAAATATTTTAAAAAACTTAAATATTTAGTAATAGATTGTTTGTGGTACAATTATCATCCATCACACTTTAATTTAGAAGCCTCTTTAGCTGTGATTAGAAAATGTAAACCAAAAAAAGCTGTACTTACTAATTTATCACCTGTGTTAGATTATAAAGTTCTTAAAAGAGTTTTACCAAAAAATGTTATTCCAGCTCACGATGGACTAACTTTAGAATTATAAAATTTTTTCTATAGCTTTAGTGATCTTTTTTGACATTGGTTTTGTAAATGAAGCGAATGTATCTTCAATCTTGCCTTCTTTATTAACTAATATCTTATGAAAATTCCATTTTGGTACAGCAGATTTGCCGTGATTTTCTGAAGCCCATTTAAAAAGTTCATGAGCATTTTTGCCTTTAACTTCAGTAATAACTGTAAGTGGAAAGTTAATATTAAAATTTACTTCACAAAATTCTTTAACATCTGAATTGCTATTTTTTTCTTGATTAAATGAATTAGACGGGACACCAAGAACAATTAAACCTTTGTCTTTATATAAATCCCACAATTCTTGTAATTCATCATATTGTTTTGTAAACCCGCAATAACTTGCAGTATTTACAATTAAAATAACTTTATTTTTGTAATCTTTAAAATCGATTGTCTCACCAGTTATACTCTCTATAGTGAAATCATAAATTTTTTGTTCGTAGTTTGCTGTCGCTGAACTTTTAAAAAAAAACATAAATATAGTTACTACAAATATTAATTTTCTCATTGATTGGGTTTATTTGGAGTAAGTAATATTAAAAAATAACCAAATAAAGTTGATAATAATGATCCAGTTAATACACCTATCTTAACTCCATCCATGTATTGCATGTTTTCAACGAAAGCTAAATTTCCAACAAATAAACTCATTGTGAATCCAATACCTGTAAGAACTCCAACACCATAAAAATTATACCAACTTGTGTTGTTTGGCATTTGAGCTATTTTTAATTTTATAGACACATAAGAAAATATAAATACACCCAATTGTTTACCCAAAAATAGTCCAAGTACGATACCTAGGGGAACTTTATCTAACAATGAGGCAAATGATAAACCCTCCAAAGAAACACCAGCATTTGCAAAAGCAAAAAGTGGCATTATACCAAAAGCTACATATGGACTAATTGCGTGTTCTATTTTAATTAATAAAGAAAAATCTTTTTCTTTTTTTCTGTGAGGAATTGTCATGGCCAGCAAAACACCAGCAATAGTAGCATGTATTCCTGAATTATGAGTAAAATCCCAAAGGAAAAGTCCGACAATCAAATAAGGTAAGAACTTTTTAATATTAAATTTGTTAATTAATAACAATAAAATAAATGCTATTAACATTAAACTTAAATACTTGATGCTTAAATCTCCTGAGTAGAATAGAGCAATAATTACTATTGCACCTAGGTCATCAATTATGGCTAAAGCTGTTAAAAATACTTTTAATGATAAAGGAACCCTTTTGCCAAGTAACGACAAAACACCTAAAGAAAAAGCAATGTCCGTAGCTGAGGGTATGGCCCATCCATTTAAAGTTTCACTATCACCTAGATTTACAAAAACATAAAATAGAGCAGGGACTAGCATTCCACCTACAGCTGCTATTATTGGCAATAGAGCCTGTTTAATATTTGAAAGTTCTCCTTGTAAAAATTCTCTTTTAATTTCTAAAGTGACAAAAAAAAAGAAAATTGCCATTAAAGCATCATTGATCCAATGTAATACAGATAATTTTAATCCAAAATTATTTATACCTATAAAAAGATATTTATTTAAGGTTGAGAAATATAATTCTGCTAAATCTGAGTTGCTTATAACTAATGCAATTATTGCAGCAAATAACAATACAACTCCACTTGCAGCTTCAAGTTTAAAAAACCATTTAAAGGGTTTTGATAAATAATTAATCATAAAAAATTAATAAAGGTCTATAATAAAAAGTTTTATATCTTTCAATATCTCAAAAAGGTTAAATAAAAGAATTTCTAATCCTGGAAAAACATTAATTAATGGTACTTTTAATGTATCAATTAATATTATTAACGCCACAAAAGATATAATTGAGACCAATAAATAAGAAAAGAATTTACTACTAGTATTCTTTTTTATTTTATTTTTTAAAGGTTTTTGTTTTTCAGGAATTTTATCTTCAATTTTATCTATTCTATCATCTATCTCTTTTTCTAATGATACATCATTAGGTTTATTGATATCGTCTACAATTTTATTATCAATTACATCTTCAATTTTTTTATCTTCAAAATTATCAATTAAAGGTGGTAGTTCTGTTTTATTGTCTTCTAATTTATAAAACCAAATATGATTACATGAACCACATTTCACATCTCTTCCATTATCAGGTATTAAAGAAGGGTTGATTTTAAATTGTTTGTTGCAATTAGAGCAGCTAATAATCATGCTTATTTATATATCAGATTTATATCAAATTTCTTTTAATTTTGATCTAATTATACTTTGAAATAATCTATATCTACTGTATTAGTAACGACATCGGAGTGTAGCGCAGCCTGGTAGCGCATCTGGTTTGGGACCAGAGGGTCGCAGGTTCGAATCCTGCCACTCCGACCATCTTTTATGAGTAAAGCAATAATTTATATACCAAATAAAAATCCGATGCAGTCTGGTATGGCTAAAAGCAATAAATGGATTTTAGAATTTATTACTAAAGACCCAACCAAAAATCCATTAATGGGTTGGGAAAGTTCTTCAGATACATTAACAGAATTAAAACTTGAGTTTCCATCAAAGGAACTAGCAATAAATTACGCAAAAAAGAAAAAAATAGATTTTGAATTAATTGAACCCAAAAAAAGAAAAACAGTAAAAAAATCATACGCTGATAATTTTTTAAAATAATTAATGTTTAGATTTTTCAAATTAAGGAAATGGTTTATGTGGTCTTGGCTTGGATCAATTATCATTTTATCATCATTATGGATTCAAGTTAAAATTGATGTCAAAATCAATGAGTGGTTTGGTCAATTCTATGACATGATTCAAAAAGCACTCGGTGAGCCAAATGCTATAACTATCGAAGAATACTGGTCTAGTTTATTATCTTTTATAACGTTAGCAGCAATATATGTTGGTGTAGCTGTTGTTGTTAGTTTCTTTACCTCTCACTATTTATTTAGATGGAGAACAGCAATGGTTGAGTGGTATCACAGTGTTTATGATAGAGCTCGAAAGATAGAAGGTGCTTCACAAAGAGTG
>Ga0255761_10004165_pt1 | contig 12910 bp, 10 predicted proteins | sample 071ome_29_FD_179961 | JGI IMG/M metagenome (GOLD analysis project Ga0255761, IMG submission 179961) | Coastal salt marsh microbial communities from the Groves Creek Marsh, Skidaway Island, Georgia - 071407BT metaG (version 2) | ecosystem: Environmental > Aquatic > Marine > Intertidal zone >... | reverse complement strand
GGTTTAATAGTCCCAGTAACTTATATGGAAAAATAATAATACAAAGTTCTTCTGATATTATAAAGACAAAAGAAAGTTACTATATGGAAGATCTTTCGCTAACTAATAATGAAGTAAATAATAAAACAAATTTATTTACAAAACTTAAAACCTTTTTAAATTTTAGCAAAGATGAAAAAAATCACACAAAATTTGATGCTATTCTTTTAGCTGGAAGCAAAGATTTTATTTTAGAGATAGCACCTTTGTTGGCATTTTTTAATGTAGACTCAAAATCAGTACAGATTTTAGGAACTGAAACTTTTAATCATAAAGATATTATAAATGAACCTTCTTTAGAAAGTTCATGGTTTCCAGTTATTTACAGTAAGGATGATAATAAATATAAACAGGTTTTGAAAGATACTTGGAATACAAAATCTAATTATTTCTCAAAAATTGGTTTTGATGCTGGTCTTTTAGCGATTGATTTCTTAAAACTTAAAACAACTGAGATTAATTATTTCGATAACGCTAAGAGCCCACTTGTAGGCTTTATATTTAAAAATAATGGTCAAGTAGAAAAGCCAATTCATATTACAAAAATAGATAACTTAGGTAAGTTGTCTACTGTAAAAGGATGTGAAAATATTAATCATTCATTAAAAAATTGATTATACTATTCAACTTTATTAAGTAATTTTTACTCAATACTATAAAGCCATCTTTTTCAAAAATTATTTTTTTATCCTGAAGAGTTTTAAATTGCTTACTTTTGATTAACTTCCTATCTATTAATCTTGAAATTCTAAAACCCTTTTCTAGTCTAAGGCCCATGCTCAATGTATCTACGTCCGTATCATAAGTATTTAACATTTTAATTTTTTCAAAACTACAGTAATTAACATTTTGATTTACCCAAGATTTTGGATTTTTATAATTTTGATACTCTATACGTTGTAATTTTGTGTTTGATGTCCAAAGTCTGCCATATGCGCCAGGACCAATTCCAATCCAATTATCAGAATTCCAGTAATTTAAATTATGTTTACATTCGAAATTTATTTTTGAATAGTTCGAAATTTCATATCTATTAAAATGGTACTTACTTAATATCATATTAGTTTTAGTATAAAAATCAGCTGCTAAATCATTATCTATCAACTGGATCAAACCCTTTTTATAATCAGTAAAAAATTTTGTACCTTTTTCAATTGTAAGTTGATATAGAGAAATGTGCTTTAAATCATATCTTTTTAAAAAACTTTCAAGTTCATCAATCCATAAATTTATATCTTGCCCGTGAAATGCATACATTAAGTCTACTGACACGTTATCAAAGGTTTTTGTGGCATGATCTAGAGCATTATAAACATCATTAACATTGTGGAGCCTTCCCAAAAAATGTAGATTTTTACTATTTAACGACTGGACGCCAACTGATAATCTATTAATTCCCAATTTTTTTAAATCCACAAACTTTTCTATTTCATATGAGCTGGGATTGGCCTCGAGAGAGATTTCTATATCTCTATTAAAATTAAATAACTTATATGAAATATTTAAAATAGACTCGATTATTTCTAAGGGCATTAGCGATGGGGTGCCACCCCCAAAGAAAATAGAGCTTAAACCATCGTAGTTTAAATTATATTCAATTATATCCTCTTTCATTTGATATATTTGATTGGTATAAGATTTTATCCATAAGTCTATATCAATAGACTCATTAACATGTGAGTTGAAGTCACAATAAGGACATTTAGATTCACAATATGGCCAATGAATATATAGACCCAATAAGTTTTTACTTTTATTCATAAAGTCTTAAGGGTTGGAAAACAGAGGTCTATTAGTTTTTTAAATGCAAATGACCGGTGACTTATACCATGTTTAAAATCAGGTTCCATCTCAGCGAAGGTCATATTATGCCCTAATGGTGTAAATATAGGGTCATAACCAAAGCCCTTTTTACCTCGGGGTGGCCAGGTAAATACTCCATCAACTTTTCCTGAAACTGTTACGTTATACCCATCTGGCCACGCTAAAGAAAGTGAACAGATAAAGAAACATTTGTTTGTAGGTTTTTTCAATTTTTTCAAACCATTATATACCTTAAGCATAGCTAGACTAAAATTTTTATTTTTCCCTGCCCAACGAGCTGAATATATTCCAGGACTGTTATTAAGATCAGGAAAACAGATACCACTATCATCTGACAAGCTAGGAAGGCCACTTTGTTTTGACACAAAGCTTGATTTAATAAGAGCGTTTTCTTCAAAAGAGACCCCATTTTCGTCTGGTTCAATCATTTTAAAATCTTTAGCGGATAAAACATCAATTTTTAGTGGCTTTAATAAATCCCTAATTTCTTTTATTTTTCCTTCATTATGGCTGGCAATTACTAATTTATTACCTTCAAACACTCTCTGACTCATTTATTAGTCCAAACCAAGAACTTTTCTTTGTATTTCAAAAATTTTGTTTGTTCCTGATTCAGCCAAACTCAAAAGTTTAAGAAATTGTTCTTTGTTGAAGGGCCTTTTTTCTGCAGTGGTTTGAAGCTCTACAATGCCATTGGTTGCTGTTAAAACAAAATTACCATCTGTTTCAGCATCTGAGTCTTCTACATAATCAAGGTCTAAAATTTCTTGATTATTCCAAATACCGCAAGAAATAGCACTAACCTGATCTAAAATAGGGTTTTCTGTTATTTTCCCATTTTTTAACAAAGTGTTTATTGCTTGGTAAAGCGCAACCCACGCACCAGTTATAGAAGCGGTTCTAGTTCCTCCATCGGCTTGTATTACATCACAGTCAATTTTGATCTGATTTTCACCTAATTTCTTTAAATCTATTGTAGACCTCATAGATCTTCCAATTAGTCTCTGTATTTCTTGTGTCCTTCCGGATGGTTTGCCTTTATTTACTTCTCTATCCATTCTGGAATGTGTTGATCTTGGGAGCATGCCGTATTCGGCTGTTACCCAACCTTTACCAGTGTTTCTTAACCATGGAGGCAATTTGTTGTCTACAGAAGCAGTACACAAAACGTGAGTATTACCAAACTTTGCCATGCATGAACCTTCGGCATAAGGAGAAATGTTTACTTCAAGAATTATATTTCTCAACTCGTTATAACGTCTTTTTGATGGTCTGTTTTGCATTAATATAACCTAAGATTAATTTTTTTTATCACTAGTATACTATAAATAAAAAATCCCCAATTCCTAACTTTAAAAAGTTTTTACTTCTTGTAAATATCAAGCATGTTTATTATTTGATGGATATCGAGTTAAAATCAAATGGAGTATGATATTGTCAAAAAGTAAAGAAACATCAAAATCAGCTGATGATGAAAAAAAGATTGATGACGAACAATCTCCTGCACAAGAAAAAGTAATAGAAGATGACAAATCAGAATCAAGTGATAGTGAAGAAGATAATGACAATGAAATTATTTCTGATCTTGAACAAAAAGTATCAGATTTGAAAGATCAATTAATGAGAACCTTAGCGGATGGAGAAAATTTAAGGAAGAGAACTCTTAAAGACGTTGAACATTCGAAAAAGTATAGTCATATAAGTTTTGTTAAGGATCTAGTCTCATCTGTTGATAATTTGCAAAGAGCATTAGAAGCTGTTCCAGAAGATAAGTCTTCATTACCCGAGCCAATAAAAAACTTGATTATTGGACTTGAGATAGTTGAAAAAGAAATTACTTCTACTCTAGAAAAGCATAATGTTAAACAAATTGATCCCCTAGGTGAGAAATTTGATTACAATTTTCATCAAGCAATGTTTGAAGTTCCGACAAACGACGACGAACCAGGTACTGTTGTTCAGGTCTCCCAAAAAGGTTACATATTACATGATAGGTTAGTGAGACCTGCAATGGTAGGTATTTCAAAAAAGATTGATGAAAATAATAATCATGAAAAAAAAATTGAAGAAAGTTAATACAAATTTATTTCTTGTAAACTTGTAAATTCAACAACTTAACCCATATAAGGTTAATTGATATAAAATTACTTATTTGGGAAGTAAATAAATATTTAAAAAGGAGTTTTTTTATGGCTAAAGTTATCGGTATAGATTTGGGTACTACTAATTCATGTGTTTCTGTTATGGATGGTAAAGCTCCAAAAATCATAGAAAATAGTGAGGGTGCAAGAACCACTCCATCTATGGTAGGTATAACAGATAATGAGAGATTAGTTGGCCAACCAGCTAAGAGGCAAGCTGTTACAAACCCAGAAAACACACTGTTTGCCATTAAAAGATTAATAGGTAGAAGACATGATGACCAATATTCAAAAAAGTTTTCTGAACTGGTCCCTTACAAAATTGTTTCTGCTAAGAATGGAGATGCTTGGGTAAAGGCAAATGATCAAGAATATGCTCCCTCAGAGGTTTCAAGTTTTATTTTAAGAAAGCTAAAAGAAGATGCAGAGGCCTACTTAGGAGAGAAGGTAGACAAAGCTGTTATTACGGTCCCTGCTTATTTTAATGATGCCCAAAGACAAGCAACTAAAGACGCTGGAAAGATAGCTGGATTAGAAGTATTAAGGATTATAAATGAACCAACAGCTGCCGCTCTTGCTTATGGATTAGATAAAAAGGAAAGTGGCACGATTGCGGTATATGATCTAGGTGGAGGAACTTTTGATGTATCTATACTTGAGGTAGGTGATGGAGTTTTTGAGGTTAAATCTACTAATGGAGACACCTTTTTGGGTGGTGAAGACTTTGACCAAAGGATTATTGATTATATTGCCGAAGAATTTAAAAAAGATAATGGCATAGATTTAAGGACCGATAAACTAGCTCTTCAAAGAATGAAAGAGGCTGCCGAAAAAGCCAAAATAGAGCTTTCTAGCTCTGCTCAGACAGATGTCAACTTACCGTTTGTAACAGCTGATGCTAGCGGACCCAAACATTTGAATGTAAAACTAACAAGATCAAAGTTTGAATCTCTTGTTGATGACCTAATAACCAAAAGCATTGAGCCTTGTAAGGCGGCCCTAAAAGATGCTGGTGTAAGTGCAAGCGACATTGATGAAGTTATTCTAGTTGGTGGTATGACTAGGATGCCTAAAATAATTGAAGCCGTAACTAGTTTTTTTAAAACAGAACCTCATCGCGGGGTTAACCCCGATGAAGTTGTTGCCTCTGGTGCAGCAATTCAAGGTGGCGTATTAATGGGAGACGTTAAAGATGTTCTTCTTTTAGATGTAACACCCTTATCCCTGGGTATTGAAACGCTAGGTGGTGTTTTTACTAGATTAATAGATAGAAATACGACAATACCTTCAAAGAAATCACAGACCTTCTCTACTGCAGAAGATAATCAATCAGCGGTAACTATTCGTGTGTCACAGGGTGAAAGAGAAATGGCAGCAGACAATAAATCTTTGGGAGAATTTAACCTTGAAGGTATAGCTGCAGCCCCAAGAGGAGTTCCACAAATTGAAGTAACATTTGATATAGATGCAAATGGCATTGTTAATGTAAGCGCTCAAGACAAAGCAACAGGTAAAGCTCATAATATTACTATTCAAGCTTCTGGTGGTCTTGATGAAAGTGAAATTGAAAGAATGGTTAAAGAAGCTGAAGAAAACGCGGATGCTGATAAAGAAAAAAGAGAAGCAATTGATACCAGAAACCAAGCGGAGTCAATGATTCATGGTGCAGAAAAATCTTTAACTGATTTAGGAGATAAAGCTGATGCCGATGCGAAAAATGAAGTAGAACAAGCCATAACTGATCTTAAGACTTCTCTTGAAGGTGAAGATATTTCAGCTATCAAAGAAAAAACATCAGCATTATCTGCTATTATGATGAAGATGGGAGAAGCTGCTTACAAGGCAAGTGAGCAAAACAATTCTACGGACTCAGAAGAGAAAGAAACATCTTCTAACGAAAATAAAGAAGATGTGGTTGATGCTGATTTTGAAGAAGTGAAAGACAACGAAGAGAAAAAAGACGCCTCTTAGACTTCAACCAGTTAAGATATTAAGGCTTTAAAATGGCTCGGGATTACTATGACATACTTGGTTTATCTAAGTCAGCATCTGATAGTGAAATAAAATCTTTCTATCGCAAGCTTGCTATGAAATATCATCCAGATAGAAACCCTGGAGACAAAAAGGCTGAGGACAAATTTAAAGAAGTTTCTGAAGCTTATGAGGTTCTTAAGGATCCTCAGAAAAAAGCTGCATATAATCAGTATGGTCATGCAGCTTTTTCTCAAGGTGCTGGTGCTGGTGCTTCTGGTGGCTTTTCTGGATTTGGAAGTGGTGGTTTTTCAGATATTTTTGAAGACATGTTCGGTATGGGGGGCGATTCTGGTAGAAGATCAGCCTCAACAGGCTCAGACTTAAGGTATGATTTATCAATCTCTCTTGAGCAGGCTTTTAGTGGGGATCAGGTAGAAATTTCTTTAACAGTTCCTTCTAAATGTGAATCATGTAATGGTTCTGGTGCGAATAAAGGTTCTAAACCTAAACAATGTAGCCAATGCGGAGGATATGGTAAAATTAGGGCTCAGCAAGGTTTTTTTACAATAGAAAGAACTTGTGCCTCATGTTCAGGTGTTGGAGAAATTATTGGTGATCCATGTAGACCTTGTAATGGTCAAGGACGTGTTAATAAAAATAAAAAATTATCTGTAAATGTTCCTGCAGGGGTTGATAATGGAACAAGAATTCGTCTTTCCGGAGAAGGTGAAGCTGGGGCAAGGGGATCATCTCCTGGAGATTTATATATATTTATAGATATAAAAGAACATTCGTTATTTCAAAGAGATGGGAAAGATACCTTTATAGAAGTCCCTGTATCTTTTATAGATGCTGTCTTAGGTAACTCAATTCAGGTTCCATGTATTGACGGATCCAAAGCAAAAATGAATTTAGGCTCTGGTACTCAAAGTGGGACACGTTTAAGAATGAAAGGCAAAGGCATGCCTGGTTTAAGAGGTGGATCTAGGGGTGATCAGTATGTTCAAATCAACGTAGAAACCCCTGTTGGATTATCTAGAAAACAAGAGGACTTGTTTAAACAGATAAATGAATTAGGTGTTTCTAAAATAAGCCCCAAGACTACTAGATTTAAAAAAATGATTGAGTAAACAGATCTGACCATATATTCTCCAAATAGTTTTTATATAGGTTTATTATGGATAAAATCTCTGTTTCTATTCCTGGTGGCAATGGTCGTATGGGTAAAACTCTCCTTCGACTAATACTAGACAGTGATAATTACAAAATTAGCAGTGCAACTTGTTTGCCAGACGAAGAAGAGGTTGGGTTAGATATAGGTAATTTAGTTGGGAAAGGAAAAATCTCTCTGGAATTACAATCAGACCCTATGTCACTTTTTGAAAACTCAGACGTTCTTATTGATTTCACAGTACCTGAGGCCACCATGTTTCATGCAAAAAAGTGCTATGAAAATAATATGTCTATTGTTATAGGCACTACAGGTTTAGATAATCAACAAGAAAAAGAACTATTAAACCTATCAAAAAAAATACCAATCGTTTACTCTGCAAATTTTTCCATTGGAGTAACGTTATTATCAAGTCTAGTAGCAGATGCTACTAAATCTTTGGGAAAAGAATGGGACATTGAAATATTAGAAATGCATCATAAACATAAGATTGATGCCCCTTCAGGCACCGCTTTAATGCTTGGCAAATCTGCTTCAGAAGCTAGAGGTCAAGACTTATCAAGTGTAAAGGCGGTTTCAAGAAATGGAATTGTAGGCAAAAGGGGTTCGGGTGAAATTGGGTTTGCTGTTTTAAGAGGTGGTGATGTTGTTGGAGAGCATACAGTTTTATTTTCTAATACTGCTGAAAGGTTAGAGTTAGCTCACAAGGCAACTGACAGATCAATTTTTGGAGCTGGGGCTTTGAGAGCCTCTTTGTGGGCGGCAAAAGCAAAGCCTGGTTTATATACTTTACTAGATGTTTTAAAAAATGGTGGTTAGGTTAATTCAACTTTTTTTCAATCTCCTCTAAACAATCATTAATGTTTAATTTTCCATTTAATTTAGTGGGTCTAGCTTTAACTAGGTTAACGTAGAAATTATTATTTTTGTTTATAAGGAAAACATCTAAAAAACATTTGGTAAAATAATATTGATAGTTTTTTAGCTTTCCTTCTTGTTTGATAAAACTACTTTTTCCGATCTTTTTTATAAGATCAGTTTCAGAAAAATTTTTGATTGAATTAAAATTAAACCTGTTTCTTTTTGGAAGCTTAATTTTTTTATTTAATATTAAAGTTTTTACTTTTGGTTTTTCTACAGGTGTCTTTATTGGAGCCATCTCTGGAGAGGTTAGTCTCTTTTCATTTTTAATTTTTTGTTCTGATTCATTTACCGCACTATTTTGTTGAAGCTTAAGTGAATCATTTGATAAGCTTCCTGCTTTAAAAATTTTTTCTTTATTTTCTATCGTGTTACATGAGCTAAAAAACAAAAATGTTAAAAAAATAAAGATAATTTTATTAGTAATAATATTCATAAGTGATATTCATAAATATTATTTTTATTAAGTCTATTTAAAAGTATTTTTTGAGGAAAAAATGAACGATATAAAAAATAATATTACATTCATCGGCAACGCTATTGTTGATATTCTTTGGCAAACTTCAGATGAATTTTTAAATGATTTAAATGTTCAAAAAGGTTCTATGCAACTCATTGATGAGAAGATGGTTGAAAAGTTTTTAGAGAAGATAAAAAACCCAACTGTAATTTCTGGTGGCAGTGCAGCAAATACAGCTGTTGGTTACAGCTCCTTTGGAGGCAACTCATACTTTATTGGACAGGTTGGTAATGATGAGTATGGAGACTTGTTTGCTAGAAACATTAACAAATCTGGTGTCTTTTTCGAAAAGAAGGAAACTTCTTCAAAAGATCAGACTTCGAAAAGCATAATTTTAGTGACGCCTGATGCTGAAAGAAGCATGAGCACTTTTCTTGGTGCTAGTGTAAACTTTAATGTTAATTCTATTAATGAAACTCTAATTTTAAAGAGTAATTATATTTATATTGAAGGTTATTTGTTCGATCAAACTGAGGCCAAAAAAGCGATTTACGATTGTTGTAAATTAGCTAGAGCTAACAACTGCAAGATTGCTTTAAGCTTATCAGATCAATTTTGTGTAGATAGACATAGACAAGATTTTAATAACCTTATTGAGCAATATGTTGACATTATTTTTGCTAACGAGTCTGAAATTAAGAGCCTTTATCAAAATGACCTGGAAGGAAGTTTAAGTGAAATTTTAAAAGATGTTGAAACAGGAGCTATTACGTTAGGCTCAAAAGGTTCTATTGTTTTTAAAGGTTATAATTCCTTTTCTATTGATCCAATTACAGTAACAAAACTAGTAGACACTACAGGCGCAGGTGACTTATATGCGTCCGGCTTTTTGTATGGTTTAGCAAATAATAAGTCGATTAAAGAATGTGGCGATATTGGAAGCAAAGCTGCTGCTGAGATTATTACACATTATGGAGCTAGGCCGAAAATATCCCTTAAGAAAATTCTTAAATAGGAACTTATTTTGTATATAACGCATTATATGCTGAGATAGATGCAGAGTTAACTATATCAGATACTGAAGATCCCATTTGAACTATTTGAAAAGGCTTTTCACCACCAATCATCAATGGCCCTAAAACAGAACCATTTCCAATTTTCTGTAGTAATTTAAATGAAATATTAGCTGCTAAAAGACTAGGCATAATTAAGACATTGGCAGGGCCAGAAAGTCTACAGAAGGGATAATTCTCTTTTATAAGATCATAATCTAGAGCAACCTCAGGGGTCATCTCTCCATCAAACTCAAAATCCACCTTTCTTGCATCTAAAATTTTTACAGCTTGTTTCAAGTTTTCGGAGCTAGGCCTTGAAAGACTTCCAAAATTCGAAAATGAAAGTAAAGCCACACGGGGCGTATAACCAAGGTTTTTTACAGTGTTAGCTACTCCTGTTGCAATATTAGCTAATTGTTCAGCATTTGGTGTGTCATGAATGTTTACGTCTCCAATGAATACGGTTCTTTCTTTAGAAACCATCATTGACATTGATAAAAAACCTTGGTCTTTAGAAGAAGAAATTACTTTTGTAATATCATTAAAACATCTACCAAATGGTCTGGTAACACCAGTAATCATTGCATCTGCATCACCACAAGATACCATAGATGCAGCAAATACATTTCTATCTTGATTTATCAATCTTTGACAGTCTCTTCTTAAATGACCTTGTCTGTGAAGAAGTTTGTATAGATTATCTGTATATTTTTTATTATTTTTGCTTAATCTAGAATTATGAATAATAAGCTCGCTCAAACCTTCTAAATTTACTTTTTTCATAGTTTCTTTAACTATGTTTTCTCTTCCAATGAGGATAGGTATCCCAAATCCTGAATTGTAAAATGATAATGCAGCTCTGATGGTTTTTTCTTCTTCTCCCTCTGCAAATACAACTCTTTGTTTTTTATTTTTAATTCTGGATTTAATAGGTTCTAATATAGATGCAATTGGGTTGGTTCTACCCTCTAACTCTCTTTTGTATATATCAATATTTTTAATTGGTTTTTTGGCAACACCACTATCCATAGCAGCTTTCGCAACTGCTGATGAAACAAAAGATATAAGCCTTGGGTCAAATGGAGCTGGTATTATGTAGTCGTTACCATAATGTAATTGTACTCCGTGATAAGCAGCATTTACTTCATCTGGCACATCCTCTCTGGCTAATGATGCTATGGCTTTTGCAGCAGCAATCTTCATTTCTTCATTAATTGTAGTTGCTCGAACATCAAGGGCGCCTCTAAAAATATAAGGGAACCCAAGAACATTATTGACCTGATTGGGATAATCAGACCGCCCTGTGGCGATGATAGCATCTGATCTAACACTTTTAATTTCTTCAGGCATAATTTCTGGTATAGGATTTGCCATAGCAAATATTATAGGTTTATCAGCCATATTCTTTACCATTTTTTTGGTGACAGACCCTGGTACGGAAAGACCTAAGAATACATCTGCGCCTTTAAGGGCTTCTTCTAATGTTCTCGATTTTGTATCAGTTGTATGTCCTGATTTCCACTGATTCATATTAGTTTGTCGACCAGTAAATATTACACCTTCTCTATCAACTAAAATAACATTTTGACTTTGAGCACCCATTGCTTTCAAAAGCTCTACACAGGCAATTGAAGCCGCTCCCGCTCCATTACATACAAATGTCGTGTCTTTTATATTCCTATTTGTAAGGTGAAGTGCATTGATTACACCAGCAGCAGTAACAATTGCTGTTCCATGTTGATCATCATGAAAAACCGGAACCTTCATGATTTCTCTTAACTTCTGTTCTATTATAAAACAATCTGGTGCTTTAATGTCCTCAAGATTTACTCCTCCAAAAGTAGGCTCGAGTAAAGAAACAGCTTCAACAAATTTATCAGTATCCTCTGTATTTATCTCTAAATCAATTCCGTCTACATCTGCAAATTTTTTAAATAATACAGCTTTACCTTCCATAACAGGTTTAGATGCCGCTGCGCCAATATTTCCTAAACCTAAGACAGCTGTACCATTTGAAATAACAGCTACTAGATTGCCTTTTGAGGTATAATCATAAATTGTGTCAGGACTTTTTTCAATTTCAAGACAAGGAGTTGCCACCCCAGGAGAATAAGCCAATGATAAATCATGCGATCCTATTAAAGGTGTTGTCGGTGTGATCTCCAGTTTCCCAGGGCGTCCCTTTTTATGATATTCTAAAGCTTCTTTTTCTAAATTAGATTGGGCAGTACTCTCTTTTTTGTTAGTAGACATTTTATCCTCTAAAACTTAATATAATCCCATTTATATTTTAAATGAATTTGCTAAAAATATCTTAACTAAATTTTATTTAATAACAATTTTAATTAGAACATTTAACTTTAAAAGGAAACCAGTTTATTTTGAAAAGCGTAAATACTCCAATGATGGAACAATATTTAGCGATTAAAAATCAACATAGAGACGCTTTATTATTTTATAGAATGGGTGATTTTTATGAGTTATTCTTTGAAGACGCGGTTGTTGCTTCAAAGGCTCTAGATATTGCGCTAACAAAACGTGGGAAGTCAAATGGCAAAGATATTCCAATGTGTGGTGTGCCTTTCCATTCAGCTGATAATTATTTACCAAAATTAATCAAAAAAGGCTTTAATGTAGCTGTTTGTGAACAAACTGAGACAGTAGAGGAAGCTAAGTCAAAACTCAAGAAAGGTCCCCTTAAAAGAGAGGTGGTTAGAATAATTTCTCCTGGCACTCTAACAGAAGATATTTTGTTAGAGAGAACAAAGAATAATTTTTTAGGTGCAATATCAATTTTAAAAGATTCAATTTGTATAGCTTGGGTTGATATTTCTACAGGATGCTTTAAATCAAGACAACTATCAAAACAGAAAAATCTCTCTAATCAAAAGCAAGTCCTGACAAACTTTTTATTGAGAATGAATTTCTCAGAAATTTTAGTTTCTGACGATATAGAATTTAATATAATCGCAGAAGAGTGGCATCATCTTTTAAAAAAGCAGTCGCCTAGTTTGTTTCATTTTAAATCTTCACTAGAACAAATATGTAAATATTATGAAATTCATTCTATTGAAGGTTTGGGAACGTTTAATGAAGGTGAAATTATAGCGGCAGGAGTTTTGTTATCATATCTAAAGTTAACGCAGTGTGGAAAAATTCCATTGCTTTCTTTAATTCAATCTGAAACAGATAGCGAGACTTTAGAGATTGATTACTTTACTCAAAAATCTCTTGAAATCCTAACAAACCTGTCAGGAGAAACTGAAGGCAGCTTAATATCCTGTATTGACGAGACGAAAACAGCTGGTGGTTCTCGTTTATTAAA
>Ga0255761_10004152_pt1 | contig 12939 bp, 18 predicted proteins | sample 071ome_29_FD_179961 | JGI IMG/M metagenome (GOLD analysis project Ga0255761, IMG submission 179961) | Coastal salt marsh microbial communities from the Groves Creek Marsh, Skidaway Island, Georgia - 071407BT metaG (version 2) | ecosystem: Environmental > Aquatic > Marine > Intertidal zone >... | reverse complement strand
TTCATCATCATAGTCACCGTAGTTATCGCTGACCATTTTATCCTTGAGATAATTCTCAGGAAGTTTATCTTCAACTAATTTTTTGTTGATTCGTTCTTTAGTGACGATTTCAATCACGTTGCCGTTGCCATCACGATCGACAACAAAGCGATTCAAAGGATAAACTTTAAGTCCCTTACGACCCATGAATACCAAAGCGTTACCGCCAACAACAAGGTGAAGCAGTGCTTGGTGCACAGCAACACGGTCATCAGTAGCAGCAATGGATTCAAGAATGATTCTTTCGACTTTTGCAAAAGATAAATCAAGTTCAGATTTGATCTGTGGTCCCATCTCTTGACCCAATTGACTTTCGTCAAGTTGTAGTTTAAAGAAGCTGGTTTGAACGGGAAGGAGAGCTAGCATCAACTTGGATGCCAGAGTCACTACACCTTTCGCACCAACGCTTTGGTGAGGAGTCAAGAGATTCTTCATGCCGGAGACATGTTCTTCATGTCCACGAATCAAGTAAGGAAGTGTAAGTTTAGATGCCTGTTCAGCTTCGTTTAAGAACTGGGAACGGTCACTGGATAAAACGTCATATCTAGTTTTAGCAGACATTGTTATTATGCAAAGGAGCTAGCCATTGAAGCCATTGAAGAGCCTTTAGATGGTTTAATGTTAAGACCTTTGATGCGTAGGTTTTCACGCCCAAAAGTACCAGATGTACCAGCTGTAAGAAGTCGATTTTTTTCAGCCGCTGACTGACTAAACCTTACATCAGCTGGATCTTTTTGCCCATAAGCAGCAGCGATTTGCATCTGCCGTGCTTGACGTTCTGCATCCTTTCTAGCTTGCTCTTGCTGCATCTGAAAAATCCGCATACGTTGCGCCATGTCCGCACGTTGTTGATCAATAATAGCTTGATTACCGGTGGCAATAATGTCAAGCTCTTTTTGCTTAAACTCTGCATCTTCGGCACGTTCTGCTGCTCGAGTCGCTTCTCTTTTGTTTTGAGCATAAAGTTGAGCTTCAGGTGAATTAGCAATATCAATCGCAGCTTGACCCAAACTAGCACCACCAGCGATAGCGTTTTGGAATGACGCTAACCCTGCTGTCTCTAATTCCCTACCAAGGTATTGTTTAGCAGTAGCTTGAAGAGCATTTCCAGAATAAGCACGCGCTTCTGCTGATCCTCTGATTTGTGAAGCAATTGAAGATAGAGTAGCACCAGCTTTAAGTTGGTCTCCAAAAAATTTTAAACCACCTTCGTCTGCTTTACGCCCAAGATATTGTTCGTATAAATTTTCAATTGACATTTAAATTTTCTCCATTTATTTAGTAGACAATTTAGAGATACTAAGTGGACTTTTTAAAGTATCATCCTCTTTCTTTTTATCAGGTCGATACTGATTAATCATCAACTGAATTGCACGGCCCAGATCTTTTTCTTGTACAAGTTTTTGAGCTTGCATGTTAGGATCTGCTTTTTGCTTAGGTGGTGGTGCAGGAGGCTCGTACTTAAAGGTATTTCTGATACCGTAATTAAATGTTTGGTTTGCTTGCGGTTTGATCTGTGCTTGACTTTGTTGTTTTACAAAATCTTTACCAGACATTCCAGCTTGCTGAGCAGCATCAGCAGCCGCCAAGTACTCAGCAAAATTCATTCCCATTTAATTCTCCTCCATGTAATTAACCACCCACTCAACGACACTACGTTGACCGGATCGGTACATGATTTTTTCCATTGTATCTTCAGGTGTAGGGTTAGCGGGTGGAAAGGTTTCTTCTAATTTAGCAAGCATAGCATTAGCTGTCATGCCCCTGACATCTAGAAGATTAAGGTCAGGCATATTGGGGGAGGTTGACATTAGAATGCTCGAAGAAGGCTGGCATTCGTGCTGACCGTGTAGCGGAAAGCTCAGGAGCTTTTCCTTCATACATTAGCCGATCGCTAGAATCCAGCCAAAATTTTTTGTCCAAATATCTATCTTGGGTATTAATACCTAGTGGTTGCATTACCCAATTAATTGTTGCTTTACGGAGTTTATCTAGTGATGGAGAAATCTCCAAGTTAAGTTCACGACAAATCAACGAGTTCGTTGCGACATGAACTTGCTCGTCGCGTGAGATGTCGGCACTAACTGTTCGCATTCCTGCGTCACCACAAAAGCGAAAGAAGGGTAGTAGAACAAAGAAAATTGCACGCTCGGCAACCATTGCTTTGGTGATCGTGTGATCTGGATGCGCAATCCACGCTTTCTGTAGCGCCAACGCTTCCTTTTCAGCTTGTTCGCTAGTCCCGTAAGCATTGGCGATGTAACCCAATGCGAGGTCGTGGTTTTCTTCGTCCCGTACATTTGACAGCAAAAGATCTCTTGCCGCTTCTGGAACATCTTTCTCAAGTGCATCACGGATAAAATCTCCCACAGGCAGTTCCATATGTCTTAATGCAAGAGCACGGAGGATCGTCTCCTCCGAGCCTTCTTTGCAAATACCTGCATCGGTCTGGACTGGTGTCCACTTGCGCTTCCGCGCCATTAGTTTCTGATAAGGGTTCATTCCTGACAATCACATGTAAGTTCTTCATTTAGTAAACTGTTCAGGTAATCATCAACTAATGCTTCATCAAGAGCAGCATACGCATCAGATTTATCCTGAACATCGCCCATTACTTGGAGCGAGTAGTAAAGGGAAGTCTGGGGCGATTCAAGCCACTCTTCGATAAATGCTTCATCATACGTAATCATATCAGACCACGAATTAAAGCTGTAACCGTGAAGAAGTCCAGTTCTATTAAGTAGAGTCATGATGCCATCAGCAACACGTTTGTAAGCTTCCCAGCCTACTTTACTGGCGATCTCTACGTCACCATAGTTGTATGTTTGTACTCCGAAAGTACCTGAGTCGCGATCAACTGTCTGCGAGATAGGTGGAGCGATTTCTGGTGTGCAAGTATAACCATCCAAATCTTTGCTTCGATAACTGCAGGAGGCAGTGGGTGCGATAGCAAAGGCGCGAACCATATTATGGTGGCGAGCGATGGAAGCGGCAGATTCAATACCAGAGGCAATTTGAGTGACAATTTCATAGGCTGCTGAGTGTACCACATCTCCTGAATTGTATTGCTCCAAAGCTCGTCCAAACTGCTCATACGTTACTCCGTACCGCCGAAGGAGGTTTGCGAGACCAAGCATTCCGAGTCCCACCTGTCGATCAGTTTCAGACGGGAGGTATTCTCCAGAATCTCCGACACCTGTTCGACCATGTAGCTTGCACAACTCGGACATACCTTCAGTAAATGCTCGTGGAATGTCGTCGAACTCACAGGCTCCAAGATTGACATGCTGTAGGAGGCACGTTCCCCGTGAGGGCAGATATACTTCGAGACAGACGTTACCTCGGATTCGTTTTCCATTGTTGTCATACTTTACTTTGTTAAGCCAGATGTCACCGGATTTGATTCCGTAAAGGAGTTGATCTTTGAATTTACATTCTCGCCACCATTCTTCAGTAATGTTGACGCATCGTTTAACCCACGGAAGCTCGTTCCGAGGAGTATTGATAAAATTGAGGCAATCAGGATGGTTGAGGTCGAGATGACAAACAATAGCGCCATTCTTGTAGACCCCACCCCGTCGTAGGATTTCATTTAGTGTACTGTAGATTTTTGCAAAGCTAACTGGACCACTTGCAGTAACGCCAGAAGGACGTTCATGACCTTGTGGATCTAGTTTAGAGAGGTGTACAGCACAGCCAGCGCCAAACCGCAAGGCATGACTTGCAAAGCGCCAGCTAGCTTCAATACCATTTGGACCTTCCATCTCATTTTCAACTACAAACACTGTGCAGCTGACTGGAAGGCGTGAGGTTGGGTCGTCAATCCAGGATTGGACACGACCAGTTCGAGAGATATAATTAGGCATTTTAAATAAGGTCGCCAAGGTGGGGAGGTTTGTAGTTTGGACCCTTCAATACTTTACCGTCAGCACGAAGGATTGGTTGCCCATTTTCGTCCAGTTTGGACATGTTAGATTTATGAACTCGATCTAGGGCTTCATCGAGATTCCATCCTTCGTTTGCTGCATATTGATAGCAAACATACACCAAGTCTGCAAGCTCTTTAAGGACATGATCCAACGGCTCACGGTGGTATGCTTCATGAAATTCAGACCACTCTTCATCGATCAAAGATTTCTGTTTCTTTCGATACATCGCCCCATTCGGGACGCTGAAGGCGGAGCGGAACTCTTCCGCTTGTTGTAGTAAGGTGGGATAATTCATTTTCAAGATAGTGGATTGCTTTTTTCAAGTCTTGCACCGCACTATCTTTATGACCAGCACGGCAAATGTATTTAATTGCGTTACCCAGATGGTAGTTTAGTCCTTGGTCTCGGATGAAATCCCAAACTTCGATTTTCCCTCTGGTGTAATACGTGGGTGAGTCGGCCAATTTTTTACAAGATTGGATAAGTTGTTAGTAAGACAGAAGTTCTGTCGTTGTAGCGCAAGGAAGACAGTAATAATATCTTCCTTATTTGTTTCAGGTTTCTCTAGTGCGTCTTTAATCTGACGCATCTTTAGATCCTGTTCCATTGTCAACTCTATAATCACTGGCGGGGGACCAGAGAATTGGTTGCTTGTTGGTGAAGTCATAATCTGCTGCTGTAAGTATTCTAGCAAGTCTTGCGTTTTCGAGCGCGACTTCTTCTGAAAGATCTTTCTCAGCAAACGCTTCCACCACGGTTTTCCAGCTGTACCCCTTTTCTTCAAAGAGTCCAATGGCACGTTTAATACCAATACCGGGTACCCCTGAGTAGCCATCTGTTTGATCTCCTGCTAGTGTTTGGACAAGATGCCAGCGTTCTCCTTCGGTTTGTTCCACATTCATCAATTCTTTCATGTCGAACAACTTGCCAGGGATCTGCCGCATATCCTTATCAGGTGAGCAGATAATGTTACCAGGATTAGCTGTTGCATAAATACCTAAGGCGTCGTCAGCCTCAAGTGAAGGCATCACAATAACTTCGTACTCAGTCTTGAGTTCGTTTATTACACGCTTGTAACCACAAGGTTTCTTGCGTTGGCGATGCCCTTTATAGTCGGGTTGGATTTTTTTACGAAAGTTTGTACTATCACTAAAGAACAAAATAATTTGTGGTACATCCCACATGAAATTACTAGCGATCTTTTTAAGCTCGCGTTTCACACATGCGTATGCATCACTAAATTTACTAGTGACTAGGATTACATCATCACCCCAATCAACTTCTGTTTCAGCACCGGCACAGCATTTGTAGACGACATAATCCGCATCTACAAGTAGCTTCACCTTCCTTGTCCTCTGTATGCTTTTTTATTTGCCTTCGGCTTACTGTGCCGTCCGGTTCCTTGTTTTGTTTTCTTTGATTTGAACGGTTCTTTATGAACCTGTCCCATCATTGATTTGCTACGCATTAGTGGGTTTCACTCCAGTTGTTTCCGGTGGTTGCTTCAGCGTCGATTTCGACTCTGAGGTTGTAGTATTCTCCAGCTTCTTTAGCTGAATATACCAAGGATGAACATAGATCTTGTGCGTGCTCGGGTGAGCATTCAAACTGTAACTCGTCATGTACAAAGGCTAGCTGGCTGCAGCATAGGTTTAATAGTTTTAAATTGTTTTGATTGATTACCATCCACCGCTTAGCCAGTATAGCAGAGTTACCTTGAAGGCAGTAGTTTAACGCTTTATGCGGTGAATCCACGATAATTTTTCTACCATCGAGAGCTTTGATAAATCCACGTTCTGAAGCTTTCTTAATTGCCTCCAAGAGTTTATCGAGTCCATCAATCGCCTCAATATAGGCTTGCCTGATCTCCTTTCCCTTTTTCTTGGCGTCTTTGGATGAAAGAAGTTTGTCATAACTGTGTCCGATTTTTTCGTCACCAGCACCATACAAAAATGCATAGGTAACTGTTTTAACTAACTTTCTACTGATACCAATCTTATCAGCATTTACTTGGTGGATGTCTCCGTTGAGGAGGATGTCGGCATAGCGTCCGTTGTCATAACGAGCGAGAAAATGGCTAAGCATCCGAAGCTCAATCCCAGCAAGATCAGCCCCGACCATAACTTGATTCGGACTTGGTAAGAAAAGCTCTCTAAATCTACTGTCGCTTGGCACTTGGGCGAGGTTGGGGTTGCGGTGCGCACACCTAAAGGTGGAGGTCGCGACGGAACAGTGGTGATGTATCCTCTGTTCACTCGTAACAAGCTTGAGCCAAGCGTTCGTGCCTTGAGAGAGGAGACCAAGCATTTTGGTTACCGTCAAACATCTCAACAACATCGTAGAAATCTCTGACCCAATCTCTTTCAGAACTGGTTCGTCGATAATAGGCTTCCCAGTTGCTGTCCGCTGGGTCGGTTTCCAACCATAAAAGGTCTCTAGAATCCATGCTATATGATCTCGTGATGTAGGGTTAAATTCTTTTAGTCGTGTGAATGTTGCGCCAAGAACATAGCCTTGTGTTTTGTTATTTCTTTTAGGAGTTTTTTCCTCGCCTTTGACGAAAGGGTGCCTTTTTCGTAATACTTCATGAGTCTCTTCCAATTCTTTTTGGAGAGTCTGTGTAAGCTGCCATGCAGCTCTCTCATTAAAATACCATCCATGTTGCTCCTGTTGTTGTAGGATAAAGGCTGCTTCTTGTTCTAGCGCAACCCAGCTAGGTATGGGCGGAAGTGCTCGCATAGTTTGGTGGTAACTTTAACATCTTGCACACAGTAATCTTGCATTTCAGAAGACCATTCACTCCAGTCAGATGTCTTACCATACTCACCTTTGTGTTCGTTTAATCTGTATCCATAAGCCTCCAGGCTGTGTGATCCGTATAGCTTAAGGGGCATACCCTCCCAAGTCTTTTGCTTGTCAATGTCGATTAGGTTCGGGTGATATAGACGGCTAAGCAGAAGAGTATCCAAGCAATCACCAGCACGTCTAAACCAGCCATAGAGCTTCCGAAGAACAGGCAGATCGTACCCAATAATGTTATGACCGCAAACAAGATCAGCATCTTCGAGAAGTTGAACGCCGCGGACAATTGGGTCAGAGTTGCCTTCATCATTGAAGACCATTGTCTTATCCGCTTCTGTGTCATGAATGACCAAGCAATGGACGGTAGTAACATTGTAAAGTAAGCCGTTTGTTTCTATGTCAAAGATTAGCATCGTTCCAATGTCGAACAACACCAGCACATATGAACATATTAGTAATTAAGATAAAGCCGTCAAGTAAAATAAGTTTAGCGACCATTCCAGCGGTAGGTCTTGTCGACGAACTGCGCTTTTTCAACTGCTTCAGGTGTAGGTGGATTGGGTCGCTTGAGTTCAGAAGTCTGTTGTTGCATCGAACTCTGGTTTGTATTGAGTTTCATTGAATTTACAAGTGGATAGATCATAACTTAGTTGGCAAGCAACCCCTGTTTCGCCAGAGTAGCGGTTCTTGAGAACTCTAACAGTTGTATCAGAGTGTTTAGTTCCACCCTGCTGATCTCGTTCGAGTCCAATAACTGCATCGCTAAGTTGAGCGATCGCCGCACTTCCTCTAAGCTGGCCGAGGGTAACACGGGCTCCTTCTTCATGGTTTTGATCCGATGATGTACGTTTGAGGTGCGACACAAGGAACAATGCGATGCCTGTACGCTCAACAAGTGAACGTAAGCGTGTCATTGTAGTGTCAATCATGCGCCGCTCATCACCATCTAGTCCACTAAGGAGGATGGAAAGGTGATCAAGGAAGATGACTTTCGTGTCAAGCCCGGCTGCAAGGTATTCGATTCGGTTGTAAATAATGTCAGGGTCAAAGCTGCCAAAGCCGTCAAACAAATACAAATCCCACTTTGCGAGAGTATCTTCGTAAGCTTCGGTGAGTGTTTGCCTGTCATGTTCTCCAAGGTGTAGTGATTTGCCCACATGGGCAGACATAAGTCCTAGGGCTGTACGACGGTTGGATTCTTCCAACGCCAAATAACCGACCCGCTCCCCCTTGTCAAGAAGGTGAGTTGCAAGTTCACGACAGAAGCTGGATTTACCGATACCAGATCCTGCAGTGATTGTGACAAGCTCTCCATACCTGATCCCGTGAAGCTTTGATTGTAATCCTTGAAATGGGTAGTCATGATCTGCTGCTGGTGATGGTGTTGTAACAAGTTCTAGTAGTGTCTTGCCATCGATGATGCCGTCAGGTCTGTACTCACGAGCATCCCAGATAGCACGACCAAGGGCATCGCTATCCCCTGCAGACAAAGCGTCTGAGGCGTCCTTGTAATCGCCCTGAAGGGCTGCGATGAACACCTTGCCGGGTGGTAGCACTGCTGCTGCATCTTGCGTTGCCTGACGCCCTGCAGCGTCGTTGTCGAAAAACAGGATAATCTTCTCATATCCTTGTAGCCATTCAAGATTCTTTTGAATAGCTTTCTTGGCTCCTGCTGCACCAGTTGGTAAGCTAACCATTGGCCATGTTGGCATGATCTCACTACAACTAGCAGCATCAAGCTCACCCTCTGTAATGACAACTTGCTTACCTGTACTTGGCCAAAGGTGTTGACCAAAGAAGGTACCAGGCGACTCACCTTCGTATGTAAATTGCTTGTCTTTTGTTTTAATCTTAGCACCACGTATGATGCCAGCTAAGTCATGATAGTAGAAGCGTAGCTTGTTACCATCACGGTATATCTTAAACCGTTGGCAAGTCTTTTCAGATAACTTGCGTTTATGCAGCCGTTCGGCTGATCCTAGTATTTGCACACGATTGTGTTGATGAATGTGTAAAGAAGGTTCGCCATCACCGTGTGTGTAGTGATGGCAAACGAAACAATATTCATGACCATCTGAATACACACTATTGGCATCAGATGATCCGCAGTTGTCACATGACTCATGCCTGATAAACTCAGATGAGCCACTTGAGTGGGATGTTTTGGAATGAGGTCCACGGTATGTCATGGCGTTCACACCACTTAGCATATGTAGTTTTAGATCGTTTGCTGATTGTATTGAAAGGAGCTTGGAATACCATACGAAGATCTAGTTCAGGATTGAGCGTTTTAACTGCCTTAATCTTTCTCCGATCATCAGAATCCCAGTAACCTTTGCATTCAAGCACAACACCATTGGGTAGAATAAAATCAGGAGTGTAAACGTGCTCAATAACGTAAGGTACTTTGGTGGTTTCGTATTCATACTTGACTCCAAGCTCAACAAGTAAATCAGCAACCTTTTCCTCAAGCTTGGAGCGGAATGCCATTATGCGTCTTCCAAAGCTTGTTCGATAAGTTCATCCACAATCTCATTAACTGCACGTTGCATCTCATAACGGAAGTCATCACGAGATTTCTTGTACTTAGTCACGGAGATAGGTGGAAGCTTAGCGGTCATGTCGCATTGGTAGAGACCAAGCTCTTCGTTTTTAAAAATGTTAAGTTCAATCATCAGAAGTCGTCCTCTTCGGTGGTAGTGGTAACGTTAGGGGTAGAAGCTTTAAAGCCTTCAGTCTTGCCAAACAATGCAGCGACATCAACATCATTCATGTCACCAGTGTCTACTCCAGCTCCTGCCTTGACAGACACCAGTTGTACACCAACCAGTTTAAGGCTTGTTCCGTAAGTGACACCATCCTTGAGGATGTATGGTTTCTGATAGAACGCCAGTTTAACTGTGCTACCACCATACATGGGCGTATTTTCGTCCGTGATGTGTGTACCTTCAGTGTCAACGACTGGTGGTTTAGTTTCTTCATTCCAAGAGAACTTAACTTTGTATTGACCTTCAGCAACTTCTTCCCAAGGCTCAGGCTTCAGGACAGAACGCTTCGGGTTCTTCAGTTTGCTTTGTGCCCACTCAAGTGATTGCTCACGATCAGTTTCAAGGGCATCAATCATATCCTCACCGACAATAGCAGAGAGGGAGTAGCCAAACTTGCTTGGCTTCAGTACAGCTTGGTAACCATCAAGGACTACAGGCTGTTCAGTTTTGTGAATAGTACGGGGCATTAGCAAAAAAAGTAAGTGGAATCAATCACGGATTCTGGCATCAGATCTCCGATGATCGGTGGTTCAGTCTCCGCTCCTATTTGGTGAGCGAAGTCTCGCAAGTAATCATGCTCTGCAAAGAGGTGCATATATGTCTCTCGTACGATTGTACTAAGTGAAGACATGTCAGTAGCACGACACAATACAGAGTCATGAATGAGAGCGATCGGTGCGTCAAAAGCCAACGCACTGAAGTGTAGCAAAGATGCATCAAGGGAATGGATTAGATTAGGTGCTGTTGCATTCTTGTGGTGTTGCTTGTCAACCTTGTCAGAGTCATCGACTGCGACGGTCAACTTACAACGACCCAATAACTGTAGCTCAACTTGGACTGTCTGTTTCTTCATGAGCTTTTGCGTAACGACAAAACCAGATGGAGTAATCCATGTCAACTCTGCCTTACCTCTGTCGATTGCGTTGGCAACCTCAGACTCAATCCAGCTCATGACAGCCATGGGACCAGGTACAACCTCATCCATAGCATTTCTAACAGCGACCACAGTCTTTGTCAAGTCATCTTTATCAATCTCAATACCTTTCTCAGCTAAGGCTTCTTTGATGTAGCCTCGGTTGGAGAATGGCTTGGCATTGTAAGGGACTGTCATGACGACACGCTTAACAGTCTTCCTATCCATGTAAGGCTGGATAGACTTAGGGCAGTAAGGTGTAGCAGCTTCTGCGACTACCTTGTAAGCATCTTGTGGACGGTCAGAAGGTAAGACATTGACTAACTTAGCTGTGTTCTTATCACGTGCTAACCCAGCTAGTATCTGTAGACCACTACATGTAGCGTCTGTAGCTACTGGGAGGCTTGTAAAATGACGATCACAAACAAGTACACAATGATAATACTCATCACATGCTGCCAGAAACTGCCATGGTTCATCTACTGCTTCCCAATCGTGAATGTGTTTGATGGGATCAGAAGCGACACAAGTAATTAAATACGAGTTGTTCTTTACCCACTCAAGTCGTTCACTTATAGGTGATTTATCAAGACCATAAGTAGTAGCAACTTGAAATGCTAACCAGTCTTCTGCTTCAGGAGTCATATACGACTCATCAGCAAACTTCAACAAACTTTTTCCAAAGTCTGTATCTTGTGGAGTAAGAAAGGCAGGAATTGGGTAAGCTCTACCACGATAGTCAAACGACCACGGAATATAGAACTTATCACGTTTCTTAAACCTATCTACTGCTTCCATCGTCATGCGAGTTCTACATGACTTCCTGAACTCTTGTGCTTGTAGATTATGTACCTCAGCACATGCTCTTCTATACGACTGCCGAGCTTCTTCGTTCTCAGCAATGTCTACAGGTTTAGGAGGCAGTTCATGATGGATAATAGGGAGGAACTTACCAACAGCTCGTTCCAATCTATCTAGCTCTTCCGCTACACCCACTGTAAAGGGGTTTAGTCGGTAAGCAACCTTCTGGATCTTGTTCAAGAACTCAAGAGGTTTCTCTCCCTGTATACATGTGGGATCGCCCCGTCGAACCATCTCATGTCCACGCATCACCTCGTTTAGGATGTAACCACCGCAGCGATCGTTAGTCCAGTCGTTGGGTTCGATGAGCATTGGCCATGCAAGCGGACTGAATAGCTCCGCATCACGCATTACTGCGTCCTTGATCTCAAGGAACTCTGGAGTCGGGATAACATACTGGACACGTTTGCGCCCTTGTTGTTGTATGTCCTTCGTGAACCACCCGCTACTTTGCATGATGCAATCAAGTAACCAGCCTCCAAGTTTAATGCGATTAGATCTACCCCACGCATCCCATTGTTTAACTTCATAACGATTCATCAAAGTACGAATAACTACTAGCTTCTGCTGCGTGCCGATGCTGCGGTGCCAGTAGTTATCCTTGAGAACTTTAAGAAGTCCAGGTGCTTCCTTTTCATAGTGACGCATCTGGCATTCTTGCTCAACAGCAAGACCAATAGAATCACATATGTTAACTGCTTGGTTGCTTTTTTCTTTATATGAGAAAACCTTATCAAAGGTTAGCTTCACAGAGATAGCTGCAGCTGCAAGTGGCTCAACATCAGCAAGATACTGTTGTATCTCTTTAAATGATGCACCAGTTTTACCCTCTTTTATCCTGTTTGTAGTTGCTTCAATACGTGCCACCACAAGAGGCAGCAAGGTATCAATAGAAGCAGCTCCGTACACAGTAGCAGACGCATAGCTTTTGTCTTCTAACTCACGTGTATTCTTGTGTAGTTTCTTGAGACCTTGTGAGATTGCATCACGCTCAAGTTGTATCTGTTCATCAATTTCAGCTGGTGTAGGCAATAGGCTCCTCCTCTGCGTCCATGATGAATGTGCTATTAGGCATGTGCTTCCCAATCCATTTCAAAGTTATCCCAACCTGTAGGTGCATCACCTAACGTTGCAACATAACCATCTGGAATAGTATAACAAATAGCCAGTTCAGGGTAGTCTTCTTTTAGTTCTTCAAATTGTTCAATCGAGATAATGCTCATCGGTAACAGGTTCAACGTGGCGGATTTGGTCTTCTGTAACAACAGTGAATGACACACCCTCAGACATTAATGCACGGATGCGCTCTTCTGCTGCGTGTTCTTTTTGGTAGACAAACTCTTTGATTTTGCCTTTCTTGGTATTAGCACGGATGATGCAGCATACAGAGCTGGGAATTTCCCAACCACGTAGCTTCCAGTCTTCAAACTCTTCCCATGTTGGAGTATGAAGATATTCTTCTGGCATCTCTTGCCATGCTTCCCAATTGTTTGGATAATACTTACCACTCATCACATAATCGTACATCTAGGACAAATTGACTGCCACCGGACAATTCAGCAGCAGCCCATGCGGCGTGCTCTGAATCGGGTGCTAAAAGATAACGCACCTGACTGTCATTTGTCCG
>Ga0255761_10004146_pt1 | contig 12948 bp, 9 predicted proteins | sample 071ome_29_FD_179961 | JGI IMG/M metagenome (GOLD analysis project Ga0255761, IMG submission 179961) | Coastal salt marsh microbial communities from the Groves Creek Marsh, Skidaway Island, Georgia - 071407BT metaG (version 2) | ecosystem: Environmental > Aquatic > Marine > Intertidal zone > Salt... | reverse complement strand
GGCAAAGTTGGCCTGGAAAGAATAGTAATCACGCGTGGGCACGGGATCGAATTTATGGTCATGACATTTCGCACAGCGCAGGGCATGTCCAAGAAAGACCTGACTGACCGAGTCCGTCACATCATCGAGAAACAGTTGTCGCGTCACTTTGGCCACGCTCATGCCGGTGTGTTCCCAGGCGCCCATACGGAGGAACCCGGTTGCGATCAACAGTTCGATGTCTTGTCGTTTGCCGATTTCGTCTCCCGCGATTTGTTCGCGAATGAATTGGTCGTAAGGTTTGTCCTGATTGAAACTGCGGATAACATAGTCCCGATACCGCCAGGCGTTGGGGCGTTCCCAATCGTTGGCGTAGCCCGAGCTGTCGGCATAGCGCACGACGTCCAGCCAATGACGCGCCCATTGTTCGCCGTATTGCGGACTGGACAAAAGGCGGTCGATCAACTTCGGCCAGGCTTCCTTATCGGTCGCATATGCCGATTCGAAAGCTTTGACTTCCTCAGGTGTGGGGGGGAGTCCGGTCAGGTCAAAGGTGGCTCGACGAATGAGCGTGCGCGCATCCGCGATTGGCGCGGGGGTGAGCTTGACTTCGTTTAATAGAGCTTCAATAAAAGCGTCAATGTGGTCATGTTCGCCGGGGTTCAATGGTTGGTAGGCCCAAAGGTTTTCCGGGAGATAACGTCGATTGTCCCAATCATCCGAAAGACCTCCAGATGTGGTGACCTGGACACCTTCGGCGTATTCCGACTGGATCCAGGCGACGCGCGCTTCATCCGGCCAAGGCGCTCCGGCATTGATCCAGTCCCGTATCCACCAGGTTTGTTCTTCGGTGAGTTTGTCCGCTTCCTTGGGCGGCATTTCGTAATCTTTTTCTGCGCGGGTCGAAAGAATGTAGAGATAACTTTGCTCGCCTTTGCCCGGTATAAGAGCGTCGTTGAGAAACGTATCCCCGCCACTCAGCATGGAAGCGCGATCGCGCATGTCGAAACCGCCTTTGATTTTATCCGGATCATTGCCATGACAAGCCAGACATTTGTCCGCGAAGAGAGGTTGGACTTTCAGCGCAAACAGTTTTTCACCGTCGGAGGGGGCATCCGCTGCGCCTGCCGCTCCATTGGCTGAGACCAGGAAACAAAATAGAAATCGTAGCCAGTGCGTTTTCATTTGAAACTGAGTTCTGAAACTACCAATTCAACGGTTTTAAGCAAGTTTAACACGCGTTTTGGATGCTGTTTTGTTCATGGATTGCGACGTTGACGGTCCGGGTGCTTGGTTCATAATTTCCCGCATGAAGAAATCCTCCGCCCGATCTCATCGGATGACGGCATGCATTTTAAGTCTGATGTGCATTCTGTCACTTAGCCATGGTCTTACTGTGCTCGGGCAATCCGGTCATGCGATAAGTCAAAGTCCCCCCAATGTTGTTATCTTTTTGGCGGATGATCAGGGGTGGGGGGATTTAAGTGTGAATGGAAATTCCAATCTGTCCACGCCGAACATCGATTCACTTGCGCGGGAAGGCGTGACTTTGAACAATTTCTACGTCTGCGCGGTTTGTGCGCCAACACGAGCTGAGTTTTTAACCGGAAGGTACCATTTGCGCACGGGAGTGAGTGGTGTCAGTCGAGGGGAGGGTCGATTGAACCCGGAGGAAACGACGCTTGCCGATGTGTTCCAATCCGCCGGTTATGCCACCGGGGCCTTTGGAAAATGGCATAATGGCACACAGTCGCCTTATCACCCGAAGGATCGCGGGTTCGATGAGTTTTATGGTTTTACCTCCGGGCACTGGGGACATTACTTCAGTCCGCCACTGGATCACAATGGAGCTCGGGTGCGGGGCAAGGGGTTTGTGATTGATGATTTCACAGATCACGCGCTGGAGTTTATCAGCGAAAACAAAGATCGACCTTTCCTTTGTTATCTTCCCTACAACACGCCTCATTCGCCGATGATGATCGATGACGCGTTTTATGATCCGTTCGCTGATGTTGATCCGGGAATGCGTCACCGTGATCCAGAGAAGGAGGACGTGATGATGACCCGCGCTGCGTTAGCTATGTGCGAGAACATTGATTGGAATGTCGGCCGGGTGTTGCAGCGATTGGACGAATTGCAATTGAGGGACAATACCATCGTGATTTATTTCTCGGACAACGGTCCAAATTCCTGGCGATGGAACGGGGATATGAAGGGGAAAAAAGGAGCCGTGGATGAAGGCGGAGTGAGATCTCCTTTTTTCCTGCGTTGGCCTGAAAAAATTGCCGGTGGAAGGATGGTTGAACAGGTTTCCGGAGCCATTGATTTGTTGCCGACCTTGGCTCAGTTGGCGGGGATTTCGCTCGAATCCCGATTTCCATTGGATGGACGCAGTGTGGCTGATCTGCTTGTTGGAAAGAGGACGGAATTGGAACCGCGCTTGTTGTTCAGTGAATGGCAAAAGAAAGCAAGCGTGCGGTCCGAACGATTTCGTCTTGATCAGACCGGGCAATTGTTCGACATCGAAAACGATCGTGGGCAAACCGATGATGTGTCTGCGGATTATCCTGAAACTGCTTCCCAATTAGCCGAAGCATTGAAAGCACATACTGCCGAGATGAAGCAGGCCTTTGAACCCTTCAGGAATCGTCCTTTCACGGTTGGATTCGGTCCTCGTACTGTGCTGCCAGCTCGCGACGGGGTGGAACACGGTGCCATCACACGTAGCGCCCGGGCGCCCAACAACTCCTTTTTCGAAAACTGGACCAGTGAGGACGATTCCATTACCTGGGATGTGGATGTGGTGCGGCCTGGGCAATATCGTGCCGTTGTTTATTTTACTTGTGGCAAAGAGGACGTAGGGGCGCTTGTTCGGCTGGCGGTGGATGGTGCGGATTCGTTTGCAGAAGCGCGTGTGGAGGAAGCGTTTGATCCGCCGCTATACGACAAATCCAAGGAGCGGGTCGAGCAATCTCATTACTTCGTGAAGGATTTTAAACCGCTCCACCTCGGGAACCTGAACTTGAAACAAGGACGCGCAATGCTGCGATTGACTGTGCCTGAGATGGTGGGGAAAGAGGCCATTGATGTGCATTCCATCGAACTCACCAGAGTCGCCAGTGAAATCAATCCACCCAACTCACCTGCTCAGGATAAAGTAACCGCCATCGTAGGGGCACGTTTGATCGACGGGAATGGCGACTCAGCAAACGATATTGGTGATTTGAGCAAGTGAGCGCTGTGATGTTGAACGGGATTTGGGTGGATATGCCTTCCCGTTGATTCGGGTTGAACTGGAGTAAGGTGATGACGGAATTAAACTCGCACAACGTGTGCGAGTTTTACGGATTAGGCTTATAAGTTGGAAACAGACATGCGTGTTCCAAGGCCATAGCACCATTTTGGACTGCGGTAGCTCGATACCGCTTTGGATACCTTAGGGAAACGTTCTGGCATCCCCACTCCTCTAGATCTTTTCATTGCCCGAAGCTCTGAGTACACACGTGCGAATCGGTGATAGAGGCCATTTGGCGTGAAGAGTATTGATCGTGAATGGGGATCGTATCCAAAGCTCCGTCGAGCCGGAGCATTCCAAAGGGCGCTTGACTGTTGGTCGCTTTTCTTGGATTCGATTGGCGGCAATTTGCATGCTGGTTTCGAGATCCCATGCTTGAAAAATGTCCTCAATGGTAATCTAATGGACTGCATGAATCGCAGGCAATTTATCACGACCGCAACCATGGCCACGTCGGCTTTTGCCGTTCAAGGGCTTGCCGCACAGGCTCCTCATATTGCGTCCAATGTTTACCCGTGGATGACTTTCGCTCGACGGAATGACCGAAACTGGACCGAGCAGGGGCCTGAGGGGATTGGCGCTGTGGCGTCAACGGGCGTGCACGGATTTGAACCTATCGGCGATTCGCCTGATCAGATCCGGAAGCTGGCGGCCTCGCTCGAGGACAATGGATTGGAGATGCGTTCGCTTTATGTGAACAGCAAGTTGCATGAAGCGAAGGAAGCCGAAGCGTCCATTGATTTGGTGTTGGCCATTGCATCGGAAGCCTCCAAGGCAGGGGCAAAGATTGTGGTGACAAATCCGAGCCCGATCCGATGGGGCGGACCCGAAAACAAGAACGATCTTCAATTACATACCCAGGCCACTGCACTCGATCATCTAGGAGCACGGCTGCGCGAGCGTGGGATGATCCTGGCTTACCATAATCATGACGCCGAACTGCGTGAAGGAGCCCGTGAATTTCATCACATGCTGACGGCGACCGACCCGGCCAATGTCAAACTCTGTCTCGATGCCCACTGGGTATACAGAGGATGCGGTAATTCTCAGATCGCGTTGTTTGATGCGGTCGAGCATTACCATGAACGGATCGTGGAACTCCATCTGCGACAGTCCGAAAGAGGCATCTGGACCGAGGTGTTCAAAATGGACGGTGACATTGATTATCGACGTTTGTTTGATCAATTGGAAAGTTGGAGCATCAGTCCTCACCTGGTATTGGAGCAGGCGATCGAGAATGAGACTCCAGATAGTATGACAGCCGTCGAAGCCCATGTTCGAAGTCGTGAAAACCTGCTCGCCGCTCTCTGATATGTTGGCTCGGTTTGGTATCCTATGCTGGATCGTATTGCAGGCTTTCTGCTTGCGGGGGGCGGCCGATGCTTCTCGACCCAATATACTACTCCTGTTTGCGGATGATTTGGGTTACGAGACTTTGGGTAGTTACGGTGGCTTGGATTATGTGACGCCTCATCTGGACCGATTTGCGGAGCGTTCGATTCGATTTACACGAGCCTATACCAGTCCCGTTTGCACGCCGTCGCGGATGAGTTATTACACCGGTCGTTACACAGCGAACCACCGATATACCAAAGTGCTGCCTGTTCATTTGGGAACCCGGGAGGCTGTTTCCTTTGATGAGGATCCAAGCATCGCGCAGGTATTGCAATGTGGCGGATACGCGACTTCGGTCACGGGCAAGTGGCAATTGGCGACCTTGGAGTATCATCCAAATCATATCCGTGATGCGGGATTTGATTCGTGGTGTGTGTGGCAGATTTGGCGGAAAGGTGAAAAGACCACAAGGTATTGGGATCCGTGTTTCAACCAGGATGGGAGCATCCGCCCGGATATTACCGATCGATTCGGACCTGATGTGCTGGCAGATTATGTCATCGAGCGCATGCGTCAGGCAAAGGCTGCGAATCAACCGTTTTACATACATCATAATATGTTGCTGCCTCATTGGCCCATCCTTCAGATGCCTTCGGATAAGTTAGCTGGCAGGGAGGCTTCGTTGAAGGAGATGGTGCGTTACATGGACGGGCTTTGTGGCCGTTTGATCGGCGCCGTAGATGATCTTGGATTGCGTGAAAATACCTGGATCATTTTCATGGGGGACAACGGAACCGATTCGAAAGAGCCACGGCAAACAAAAGCAGGACCAGTCACAGGTGGAAAACATCATTTGGTGGAAGCAGGCATGCATGTGCCTTTGATGATGGTTGGTCCGGGAAGTTTGCGCGGAGGAACGGTGATTGATGATCTGGTGGATATGGCCGATTTCTTTCCCACTTTGTGTGAACTGACGGGATTGTCTGTTCCGGCGTCCGCTCAATTGGATGGTATATCTTTCGCCCCTCGCTTGCTTGGGAAAACAGATCAACCGCATCGCCGATTTGTCACGGCGGGTATCAACGACGATCATTGTGTGTTTGATGGCGATTGGCGCCTACATCAAAAGGGCACTTTGTACGACTGCCGAGCGTTACCAGGGGAATCTATTGTAACTTCAGGGCATGAAGAGATCAGGGATCGGTTGGGGGGGCTACTTGATGGAATACTGGAAACACCTTAGCCGCGTCTGCGGTGGTGCGGATTCCCAATTGAATGATTACGACTTAGACATGGGTTTCACGTTGGGACAACTATGGACTGCGGTGGCTTGACACCGCTTTGGATACCGTTGCAAACCCTTTGGCATTCGATTAGCACGGAAATCTCTCGTCCCCTTAATGCGCAAATCACTTTGAGGGATGTAATGCGGCATGAGCTTTGTGGTGCTGACAGTGAATGTTCCCCGTATCCAGAGCTCCGACAAATCGGAAACACTCCATAGGCATCACTGTCAATTGTAAGAGACGGGGTGAGGGCTTCCTTGCTGAAAATGGATGATTCGATATACTTTCATCCAAAGAAACGGGTTTTATGAAATCTATTTATTTCCATTTCATTGGTTGCATGACCTTGTTGGTATTGGTTTCGTGGCACGAGGTGTACGGAGCAACTCCGCATCTCAAAATCTCCGACAATGGGCGGTTCCTGGAATACGCCGATGGTCAAAGGGCTGGTAAGGGATTTTTCTATCTGGGCGATACCGCTTGGGAATTGTTTCATCGTCTGAATCGGGAAGAGGCCTCTTCGTATCTTGTTAACCGGGCTAACAAGGGTTTTACGGTAATCCAGGCGGTTGCCTTGGCTGAGCTGGACGGTTTGAATGCACCCAATCCCTACGGTCATCGACCTTTCATTGAGAACGATCCCAGGCGTCCGGACGTAAAACAAGGTCCTCAGAATGATTATTGGGATCACGTGGATTACATCGTCGAAAAAGCGGCATCTCTTGATTTGTTCATCGGTATGCTTCCAACATGGGGGGACAAATGGCAGCCAAATGGTGGTAAAGGTCCATTGGTGTTTGATGAAGCTAATGCGCGTACCTATGGCCAGTGGTTGGGGGCACGTTACCGTGATCAACCGATCATCTGGATTTTGGGCGGGGATCGAAATATTTACACTGACTCCGAAAAACGCGTCATGGAATCCATGGCTCTTGGACTCAGGAAAGGCGATGAAGGAAATCACCTGATCACTTTCCATCCGCGTGGGCCCGGATTATCATCGGATTACTTTCATAACTCGGAATGGTTGGATTTCAATATGGTTCAATCTTCACATGCAGCAAGAGATCATGATAACGGGCTGTTCATCGAACATGATTACGCTCTCAATCCCGTCAAGCCGACACTGGACGGGGAACCGCGTTATGAATCCATTCCTGTCGGTTTTTATAATCGAGATGTCGCCCGCAATTTAAAGTTCGATGATTACGATGCGCGTCAGGCTGCCTACTGGGCATTGATGGCAGGGGCATGTGGGCATACCTACGGAAACGGAAACGTCTGGCAGATGTGGGATCGACAACACGCGTCCGTGCTTGGAGCCAGCATACCTTGGCATGAAGCCATCGATCATCCTGGTGCGTTTCAAATGAAGCACGTTCGAAAGCTTTTCGAATCCCGTCCATTTACCCGTCTTGCTCCGAAAGATGGTTTGGTTCTGGATGGACCGAACCGTGGAGTAGCCAAGGTGCGAGGGGTGGTGGCTGGTGATGGTTCGTTTGCGTTTGTTTATTCACCTCGCGGTGAGCAGTTCAGTGTGAATATGAATGAAATCGCCGGCGGCAAAATCCGGGCAAGTTGGTATGATCCGCGATATGGCACATCCGTGCTGATTCACACTGGAGATACGAAGGGTATTCAATCGTTCGTGCCTCCGAGTTCAGGGAGAGGGCAGGATTGGGTGCTTGTTTTGGACAATGCGGACCTTGATTGGGCTTTACCGGGGGAGTTTACGCTTTCGAAGCATTAACCTTCGTTGCACATCGAAAGATAAAGGATGTTCAGGTAGATTTCCAATGATGTTGGGATCTCGATGCGCCCGCTAGCGCCAGCTATGCGGGTGTGGTGTATTCGAGGACCGAAGGCTTCCCGAAACGGATGCGTGTTGGACTGCGGATACCATGAGGTTGCGTGTCGGGGACGACAGGTAGATCGTATCGTCTCGATGCGCCCGCTAGCGCCAGCTATGCGGATGGGGTGTATTCGAGGACCGAAGGCTTTCCGAAACGGAGGTGTGTTGGAATTCGGATGCCATAAGGTTGCGCGTCGGGGACGACACGCGTTACCTGGTTTTTTTTAAAGGCTTGCCCTTTTCTTCAGTTCTTGTTCGATGGCCTTTTTTTCGGCTGCGGCGTCGAAGTCAGGATTTTTTTCTGTTGGGACCGGGGCCTTGATATCCTTGCGCCATTGTTTCATTCGCTTGTGTAGTTCCTTTAATTTCTCCGGATGTCGCTTGGCCAGATTGGTTGTTTCACCGATGTCATCTTTCAAGTTGAAGAGTTCCAGATCGCCTGATTCAAAATATTCCAGGAGCTTCCAGTCCCCTTGACGAATGACGCCAACCGGTCGTGACCGGAACAGGGCGTCTCGTTGCTCGAATGCGCTCTTACCCCCGTAACTTTGAAGATAGGCGGGGAAATGCCAGAAAAGTGAACGAGGCTTCAGTTCGCCGCCTTGAAAGAGTGATACCAGGCTCAGTCCGTCCTGCGGTTGACCTTCGGCGGCTGTGGCACCGGTCATTTCCAGGAAGCTTGGGTAAAGGTCAACGCCAATGATCGGGGTGTTGGTTCGGCTGCCCGGTTTTACTTTGCCGGGCCATTTGATGAAAAACGGTTCGCGGATGCCGCCTTCATAGTAGGTGCCTTTGTAACCTTTCAGAGGATGCATGTCGGTTCCCGGCCCATATCCGCCGTTGTCAGAGAAGAACACGACGGCAGTCTTGTCAGTCAGTCCCAATTCATCAATCCGATCCACGATGTGTTTTACCCCGTCATCTACTGCCTGAATCATGGTGGCCATTTTGGCGTTGGAGTGGAGTTTGCCGGGTGTCTTGGCTTCGTATTTGGGGAGGAGATCTTTCTTGGCCTGGATGGGGGTGTGAACTGCAAAAAGCGTCAGGTAAAGGAACCATGGTTGATCTTTGTTTTCAGAAATGAAAGAGGCGGCACGATTGCAAATCGTCGTCGTAACGAATTCGTCCTTGGGGGCATCTTGCAGTCCGGGAACGTTGCCATGCGGTGGATAATACCCGCGAGGCGGACCTCCCGAGTGTGTCCCTCCGACATTTACATCAAAGCCATAAGGGATGGGGTCGTCGGACAGATGCCATTTGCCCATGGTGGCCGTTTTGTATCCGGCCTTCTGTATCCGGTGAGCCCAGGTTTGAATGTCTGTCCGCAGGGTGTCGGTGCCGGGAATGTGTTTGAGGCGGCGGTGTGCGGGCTTGCCGCGCGGTCCGGTGCCGACGTTGAAGATTTCATGGCGCGGCGTGTATTGTCCGCTCAGGAGGCATGCCCTTGCTGGAGCGCAGTTGGCCGCGCAAGAATAGGCCTGCGTGAAGATCATGCCCTCACCTGCCAGTCGGTCCAGAGTAGGAGTCTCATAAAAATCCGATCCCATGTAACTGGTGTCTTTCCACCCGAAATCATCGAGAAAGATGAACAGGATGTTGGGTTGATCACTTGTTTGCGCGGAAAGCGAGAGATTCATTAACAGACCCGCAAGGATCAGGAAGCAAAATGAGTTTTTCATGGTTTTCAGGTGGTAGATAAGCCCCATTTAAGGTGTTTCATCATCTGCCGTCAACGCAATGTGTCCAGGGGAACACTATCTTATTGTGGTGATTGGTGGAGAGCTTTTGCCAAGGCAATGAATTGTTCGAATTTGATGGCCTGGGCGCGGACCATGGGATCGAGATTGAGTTGGTCTTTGGCTGTTTCCAGAGCCTCGGGTTTCCAGCGTTGTTTGAGGAGTTTCCAGACGATTTTGCGGCGCTGGGAGAAGGCGAGTTTGACGAGTTGGACGTAGGTCTTGAGTTCGTTGTGGGTCAAGAGTGGTTCCGGATAGCGCTCGAGGGTGACGCAGGAGGATTCGACGTCGGGTTCGGGGAAGAAGCAGCCGGCCGGGATCTTGAATTTGTCGGAGGCTTTAAAGCGAGCCTGGAGGAGCAGCGTCATGACGCCGTAGGTCTTGGTGTTGTAGGGAGACACGATGCGGTCCACAACTTCTGACTGCAGGGTGGCGGTCATGCGTTTGGGTGGATGTTCGCTGAGCGCCAGTTCGATCAGGATGGGGGAACCGACTGAGTAGGGGAGGTTCGCCGCCAGTTTCCAGTTGCTCCAGTTCTGGGGCTCCTTTTTTAACCACGCCAATGCGTCGATGTGTTTGAGTGTGAAATTGGGTTCATTTTCGAACAAGACTTCGAGGGCTTCGACGAGGCGCTTGTCAATTTCGATCGAGGTAACCTTTGCTTGTCGGTTCAATAGCTCGCGCGTCAGAGGGCCAAGGCCGGGACCAATCTCAAGGATTTGCTCGTCGGGTTGGATGTCGGCGGCATCGGCGATGCGTTTGATCTGGTTTTGATCGTGCAGAAAGTTTTGTCCAAGGGATTTGGTCAGGAGAATGTTTCGATCTGACAGTATGGATTTGATCTCGCTCAGTTTCATGGCTGAATCACTTTCCGAAATGTTTTCAACAGCTTTTGTGTTGCCTGGTTCATTTCTTTTTCCGAGATGATCAATGGAGGGGAGATGCCGAGGACCTCTCCGTGATCACCTTCGGGTAAAACAATGACTCCGTTCTGCAGTAATTCGCTGGTCCACCGTATGACGGTGTCCCCATCGGGCCGGTTGTGTTTGTCGCGCACTTCCAGTCCCAACATCAACCCTCTTCCGCGTGGCATGACCCGGTCTTGCCAGGGGGCAAAGGTGTCTTTCAACAGACGCAGCCAGGCCTTGCCTTTGCGTTGAGCTGCTTGAGCCAGTTTGTTTGATTTTAATTGTTTCAGTTGAGCCAGTGCCATGGCGCAACCTACCGGGTGTCCAAGATAGGTGCTGGTGTGGATGGCTTCTCCTTGTGAAGGGGGCCAGGCTGCATCCATGAGGTTTGATTCTCCGATACAGGCCGACATGGGGAAGCCTCCGGTCAATGCTTTGCCGACACAGATGAGGTCCGGAAGGACAGTATCGTTTTCGCAGGCGAACCATTTCCCGGTGCGTCCGAAGCCGGTGTAAATTTCATCGAGGATCAGGCAAACCTCGTGTCTGTCGCAGAGTTGACGTAACTGCTTTAAGAAACCATCGGGTGGAATGTTCAATCCGCCTCGTGATTGGATGGGTTCCAGGATAATGGCACCGATCGGTTTCTTTTTCAGTATCGATTCGATGGCCGTGAGTGATTTGGCAGCTTCGGGTTCATCCGTGGGGAAAGGTGCAAAGTGGCCGAATTGTTTTAATTGGCTCAGAAATCCGCCTCGAAAATGTTTGCGATGTGTGACGGAAAGAGCCCCGTAGCCAAGTCCGTGGTAGCCGCTTTTAAAGGCAACGACACCCTGTTTGCCGGTGGCCAGGTGTGCGGTTTTCAGGGCGGATTCCACGGCTTCGAACCCGGAATTGCAAAAGATGGTTTTGCCTTTGAGTGGTTTTCCTTGTGAGTTGGCTGAGGTCTTCGACCAGCGTTCAAAGGTCCAGCGGCTGAGTTCTCGGGCGAGCTTGGCTTTACCTTCGTGCGGATGGACGTCGCCCATGGCATGCATCAAGGTACGCATTTGTTTGCTGCCTGCTTCCACGATCTCTTTGGGGGCGTGACCGCAGGCTGCCACTCCGAAAGCGGCGGTCAGGTCCAGATATCGTTTTCCTTCCGCGTCCCATACATGCATGCCTTTGGCTTTTTCCCAGACCACAGGCCAGGTTCCATCCTCCGACATGAAGGTGACGTTACGGGACTCATAGTCCTTCAGTTTTTGAAGGATCTTGTTGGTCCGTGTCTGGTGTGGGGATGGCATGGCAGTGATCAAACACCCTTGGCATCGGCTGGCCAGATGATTTTATGGAGCTGTGCCTGGAAACGCGCCGGGAGTGCGTCCTGCATCATCTGATCAATGAGTTCCTGTCGGGAGATCAATGCTTCGGGTTTGGGAGCGGGTTTCAAGTTGGGATCCTGTTGGGATGCGGTCAAAGGTGCGCACCAGGATATCAGGAGTTCACAGCGTTCGTTCAAATGCCATTTCTCTATCTGTGTTTTACACCATCGATAATCTTCATGGGTGGCAATGACGAACTTGATCTCGTCCTGCGCGGTGAGGTGTTCCATGTTCTCCCAACGCATGCGATCCGATTCACCGCTGCCGGGGCATTTGAGATCCATGATGCGGTGGCTGCGTGGATCGAGTTTTTGGATGTCATGCGCGCCGCTTGTTTCGGTCAATACGGTATATCCCAGGTCACACAGCCTGGATACGAGTGTTGGACTTTCTTTTTGAAGCAGCGGTTCCCCGCCGGTCAGCTCAATCAGTGGCAGTGTTTGACCTTGCTTTCCTTTTTGTTCGAAGGGTCGTGCCATGTCTTGAACGGTTTGGAGGATGGCGTCGAGGGACATGGACTGGCCTCCTTTGAACGCGTAAGCGGTGTCGCAATAGGAGCAACGCAGATCACATCCGGTCAGGCGTATGAAAATACAGGGCAGACCGGCGAAGGTGCTTTCGCCCTGGATGCTCAGGTAGATTTCGTGGACCAATAAATTGCCGCTCATCTTCGGGGGGGGCGATTACTTGCTTGCCTGAGCCAATTTTTCCCAGAGAAGTGCGCTCATCTTCATTCCTTTTCGGAATGCGGTCAGGCTCATTTTCTCATTGGGGGAATGGGCGTTGTCGTCCGGCAGCCCAAGGCCCAGCAGGAGTGTGTCTGCTTTGAGGACGCGTTTGAATTCGGTGACGATGGGGATCGAGCCTCCTTCACGCATCAATACGGGCGGGTATTGGAATGCTTCTTTCAAAGCATCGAGGGCGGCTCCGGCAAAAGGACCGTCTGGTGCGGTGACGTAGGCTTTGCCACTGTGTCCTTTTTCAAAGGACATTTTGACGGTTTTAGGGCAGAGCCGTTTGAGGTGCCTTTCGAGAAGCCTCAGGATTTTTTCAGGTTTTTGATCCGGCACCAATCGACAGGTGATCTTGGCTGAGGCCATGCTTGGAATGATGGTTTTACTGCCTTCTCCCTGATAACCGGATGTCAGACCGTTGATCTCCAGGGTTGGACGGGCGGAGCGACGTTCGACGGT
>Ga0255761_10004135_pt1 | contig 12962 bp, 5 predicted proteins | sample 071ome_29_FD_179961 | JGI IMG/M metagenome (GOLD analysis project Ga0255761, IMG submission 179961) | Coastal salt marsh microbial communities from the Groves Creek Marsh, Skidaway Island, Georgia - 071407BT metaG (version 2) | ecosystem: Environmental > Aquatic > Marine > Intertidal zone > Salt... | reverse complement strand
GCCTTTCTGGACGAGCTCTTCTTGCAGTTTGAAAATCTCAACCTTCATGTTCCCTTTTTCTTCGGCGAGTTCGTGCGTGCGACCGGCTTCTTTTTGGAAGAAATCTCGATCTCTTCGTAAATCTGAGATTAAAGTCTCCTGCGCCCTTTGTTTCTCCTTCATCGCCTCTTGCATCTTTGTCGCCGCCATGGCGACTTCGTCCACTTTCTTCTTTTTCAAATCGTCGTACTTTCTTTGCAAAGATTCGTACCGTTCTTGCAACATTAAATACTTTCGAGTCTCCGCTCTATCGAACGCTTGCTCCGTTTTCCGTTGCTGATGCTTGTTTCTGTCTAAAGCCATTTGCGCTTGTTGCATGCCTTGGTGATAATCGTCCTCGTCGTAGTTTTGGATTTTCCTCGGTCGGCCCGGGCCTCTCTTCCCGGGCGGCTGTTTCTTTACTTTTTGCGAGGAAGACGGACGACCTCTTTTTCTATCGTTTCCTTCGTCGTCGCTGCCTTGCGTGTTATATTTATTGAACGCTTCGCCGCCACCGTCGTTATAGTCGTCGGAATCGTACTCGTCCTCTTCGTCCGAGTAATATCGCTTGTGCTGTCCGCCCAACGCCTTCCGAGCGTTCCCGGCTGCCTCTTGCATGCTCTTATACTTGTTCGAATGGTCCGCTTTCCGCCACCCGACCGGTCGACCTCTCTTCTTTTTTACCGGTTGTTGTTGTTTATCCGTTGTTCCTGCTCCTGCTAATTCTTCTTTTTGTTTCTTCTGCGCGCTACCGTTTTGTTTCGTATTATTCGTATTCGGGGTGGGCAACTTCCCAGCCGAAGAAGGGGTGGATTTCTTCGAAGGCGTCGACGGATTTCTCGTTTGCTGCTTTTCGTCCATCGTGACCATCTTTTGCGTCGCCTGTGGTGTATTTTTTTATGCGAAGAACAACGTTTTATCAAAATCCGCGATTTGCGATAAAACTCCGCGCGGCGAATAGTAACGAGACAACACCAAGCGGCGACGACGACGACGAAGAAGAAGAAGAAGAAAGAGAAAGAGAACCCGCTCGATGAGACGGAGAGAGAGGGGGCGAGAGAAAAATTTTGAAATTTCGTTCCAACAACAAAAAAAAAAAGAAACACGCACCGTCCATCCGGGAACTTGATCCGTCCCCGCGTAGTCGATCCCGTCCGCGCACGCGCGCTTCGGTCGCCCTTCCCCCGCGACCATTTTTTTATTACGTTCTTCCGTTACTGTGTTTGTCTGTCTTTTTGTGTTTCTCTCTCTCTCTCAGAAGAAGAAGAAGAAGAAAACTCTTCTTTCTTTTTTTGGGGGAAAATTCAAGAGAAAAAAGTGGGAAAAACACTCCGGGACAAACGGACTAAAAAAACCAAAAAATTTTGCTTCGACTTAGGGTTTAGGGTTTATCTCTCTCTCTCTGAGATATTTCCACTCGTACCTGCTACTACTAAATCTTTTTAGAGTATTACCTCAAAACGCGCGACGCGCTCGCACGAATTACGCGACAGATAAAATAAGGAAGTGCGCGTTTTAACTTCTCGCTCTCGCTCTTCTTCCGGGAGAGAGAAGCTCTCTTTTATTATTTTCGTTCACGTTCGCTGGAAAAGAGAGAGAGAACTGGCTTTTTTTGTGAGCCGATCTGAAAGTAGTTAGGAATAAAAGAGGCGACTCGAATCATTTTCTCAACTCTCTCTCTCTCTCTCTCTCTCTCTCTCTCTCTCTCTCTCTCCCTCTCGTTTGAGAGCGCGAAGTGAGAGTGAAATAATACGGAAAAGAGAGCAGCAAAAATGTCGTACGGAAACGAGGGGACGAATTCGGACTCGTCGTACGAGCCGACGGCGAACGAGGAGGAGGATTCGGATTTGTACGGGCCGAGGAACGAGATGTTGAACAACAACAACAACAACTTTGTCCGGGAAGAAGAAGACGAAGAAGAAGATGCGTTAGGATATAACAGGTTTGGCCCCGTCGCCGGTGGTGGTCGGAGAGGTGGGAGAGGACACCGCGCACCGTTAGGGCAGGATACGAGTGATTCCGAAGAAGAGGCTGGATATCAGCACCGGCGACGACGCGGAGGGCACGCGCCGTCGAGCGAAGACGACGAGGAAGAACTTTCTCGAAGTGATAACGATACGCAAATGTCCGTGGATTCTGATACGGAGGGTGGAGTTGGGCTAGTTGATAATGCATACAATAAGGAGAACGCGAATACTCGTCGCCGCGCGAGAGAAACGAATAAGAACTACGTAGACTCGCAGTTGGCGAACGCCGCCGACGATGATGCAGAGAGAGCGCAAAGGAGGAGTCAGCGCTTACAACGAGGAAGAGGAGGAAGAGGTGATGCGAATGTACGGCAAGGTTGGCGCGTTTCTGGTCGTGGCAATGCTGGCTCTTCCCTTTCTTCTTCTTCTGAGGGTGAAGACGAAGGTGAAGAAATCGTACAAGCTCAGTTTGATCCGAACGTTTTCCCGTTGGAAGAATTCAACTCGGTTGTCTCGGCGCATAATTCGTATCGGCACATGCGAAACTACCAAGGGTATTATCCGACGAAGATGTTACCGTGCTTGAAATATATCAGCGCAAATTATTTGTGTTTGTATCAGTCGCGAGGAGATCCTACAAAAAGTCGACCCGAGGAGATGGACGCGTTTAGAAAATTTCTCTCGCAAGGTATAATCGTGGGTAATTTTCACACGGTGTTAGAAGAGCTGAAAGCTTCAGCGTGGCCACCCGACTCTTTATTGTTTCAATACAACTGCTTAGAAATGTGCTGCGAAGCTGCGGTTTTAGCCTCGCAAGCGTTAAATCTATTTTGCAACGAACGCATCTTGTCCGAGGCGTGCAGCGATAGAGGACAGGACAACGTTTTCAACATACCATACGAACCGAACGATGGTTCTGACTCCCTACGAACCGTTGGTCTAAGTGTCCACGATGGCGAGGATATAGAGGAACTAGCGCGCGTGTGTGAGATTGAAGAATTGACAGCCCTATTGAACGCATTAGCGTTAGGTATGAAATCGTCGTGCGCGTTTTACGAGAGATACAGGACGCACAAAGTTCCATCCTTTTCTGATTATAGATATGACAGTGAAACGGCATGGCAAGAGACCGAAGAAGGAAAAACGCACCACCACAAAGAGAGCATCGCGTTTCCAGTCAGGGTTGAAGTTCCGCTTGCCACGAAAGAACGAAGGCGAGCAGGGAGAGCAAAGGTGGACAAAGAGCACGAGAATGAGGTAGGAAAAGAAAACGCGATGACGAAAGAGATAGTCGTAAAATCGTGGCCAGCGCACGTCGTCGAAACCCTTGGCCAGCAAGGTGGTTGGATCTGGCTGTTGAGGCTTTTGAATGCTCGAGGTGCGGTGTTTGATAACCAGCGCAATGCATTCACGAGTCGTGAGATTGCTATAAATTTGATGCCGCCTCGCTTCATGGAGTCCGTGTGCGCGGCTTTGGCCGCAACGACTGATGTTTTGAACGATTTGAACGTCAAGATACTAGTTGATACGTTTTTATACTCCGCTACAAAGGTTACGGAGGCGTTGCATGCCTTGAAAATTGAAAGCGTAAATGAGAAAGCAAAGAAGTCCAAGAAAGACTCTTCAGCCGCTGAGAATAACAACAACAAGAACAACAGTGAGAACAGCGATGTAGCAAAGCGGCGAGAAGACGCGATAAAGTTTGCCTCTGTCCTATCGCACGCGTTCATATCCGCACAATTCCGCGATGGTGAAACGATTTCGACGCGATCAGTTGAGGGAAAGAATGTGTTTGTTGAGTTACAAAGAGCCATCATCGTCGCCTCGTTGGGCGTGTCCACGTTCGCCTCGCAACTCGCGGCTCTGAACGAAATCAAAATAGTACTAGATATGCCCGATGCGTTCATTGAAACTGGCATTGAATGGCTCGCAGAAAATGAAATTTTGGAGCACATTTTGCGTCCCACATATCTTCATCACAAGCAGTACGTCGAACATGTTCGCGACGTCTTGGCAAAGTTAGCTCAACATCAGAACGTCTTACAACGCGAACATCTCGAACTCATTTGGAACGTTGGCTTCACCGCGGACTCGCATCAAGATGTCAGCATAAACGTTTGTGATATGCTCGGTCAATTAGCACCGGTTTTATCCGACGAGCACTTAGATTTTATTTTAACTCGATTCAAAACCTTGGCTGTGAACGGAAGTTTGGACGGGAAGACGTTGGATACGCTGAAATCAATTATTACGAATCGAGTAGTTTCGGAAACCATTGCGAATACTATATTGGAAATTCTTTTCGAAGCCTCGTGTGCAAATGAGACGCGAGCGATCTTTTATCTCGGCGCAGAAGTGGATAAGGATGCCGATCCGGAATACGCATTTCTCTTTGCGTTTTACAAATTTACAGCGGACGAAGTTGCGTTTTACAAATTTGCAGGATACGATAATAAAGATGTAGCTGTCCTTGATAAATTGACTTGGATGGAAAAGCTCGTGACACACATTGCAGATTTCATAAGCGACGACGGCGGAATTAGCGGCAATATCAACAACAACAATAGCGCGGCGTCCGTTACGAATAGCGATCGATTAACGGTATCTGCTCGCCTTCTACAGAGTTTGTTTGATGAAAATACCGCGAGCGATCCCGATGATCTCACCCAGAGAGCTCTTGCATTACATAAAGCAAGAGACGTGACTGAAATGTGCGTGTCCGCGCTTGAACATTCGAAAGTAATGGATGGACAATATGCTGCGTCCACCGCTGTGCGTGATGACTTTGCGGGGGAAGATGCTCGAATTTTGCGATCGCAACGAAGAGTGGAGGAGACGGTGAAGTTTTTGCGCAACTTCTTGCAAGCCTCGGACAGATCTCTGCAGCTCAAAAGCGGAGTTGCGCTCAGTTTGTGGGACGCTCTGACCGACACGAAAGTTCAAGGAATAGATGCGAAGAGAAACGCCTGGATGACAAGTCTCGTTAACCACTGTTCACAGGATGCGATCACGGAAATTCTAGTCGAAAGATTGTTGAAGACGGACGTAGAAACGCACTGCGACGATAGTCTATGGGAGGTTTTTTACCCATTCTTTGTCGCGAACGCGATGCACAAAGAGTTAATCGTACCAATTGAAAGATTCAGAGGTGATGGTTTGATCAATTCAAGTAGTGAAGATTCGGATGATGGAATATACGATAACGTCGCACGAAAAGATCCAAAACAAGTTCCCAAACGCTTTCAGGAGAAAAGGCAATACCGCTTTGTGAACGAACCCACGGTGGAGGATAAAAATTCAGACTCAGAGAATGGATTGGCTTATTTTTTCGCAATCATCACCGAATGCCCGAATATTTCGAGCGCTTGTCTCAACACGGCGACGCTGAAGCTGATTCAGACGTATTTGAACTCGAACGCGGAAAAGGTGTTTCTTGAGATTTGTGCGAAGAAATTAACGAATACCTGTGGCGCGGACTTTCAAGGCATAGAAGCGCTGAATGGTAGGGAACGATTGAAATGCGCGAGGTTACTTCGCGTATTGGATGATGTTTTAGATCGCACACCATCAAGTGGTAGCAGTGGTAGCGATGGTACAAACTTGGAATCGATTATTCCGCACGGAAGATCGTTTCGAGGTGATCCGATTTCTATCACTATTTCGGTAGGTAACGCTGGGCAACGCTTTCGCGGAGGTGAGAACAATGCTCACATCATCTCAACACACTCGAACGAAACTGTGGAAGACTTTTTGAATAAGTTTGCGAACGATAATAATTTTGCGCCAAATTCTTTTAAAGCTATTTGTAACGGGAAAGTCTTGACGACGGAGACGATGGAGGGACGGACGTGCTTGCTTTCGGATTTGAAGCTCCCGAACGGGACGGGATGCGTCCAAATCATTCCTTCGACTTCAAAATTCCAAAATGATCGCAACAAAGACGCACAAGAGCTTGGCAATACCGAAGATCTTCCTAGAGTCATGTTATCGAAGCAGCCGATGATTTATGAAGTACTCTTCGCGTTGTCGCGATCGCAATCAGAGTTGACGACGACAACCAGTGACGCCGATGGGGGTGGGAGCGGGGTTTCGAAGATGGACGTCGACACCGCAGACCTCGAAGAGGAGTTTGAAACAGTGCGACGCGCCGCACGGAAATTGCTCTCTTCGCTTCCAACTGACAAATCTGTTTACGATGAAGTTCTCGGCGCTATCAATAGCAAAGATTCTGGCACCACGCTTGGAATTGTTTTGCACAGTACATTTAGGGGTTCCCTGGCGAAAGTCGCGTATGTTTTAGAAACCGTGGACGCATTGACAGATTCCATCTTTGCATCTGATGCAGCGAAAGAGCGAACCACAAGCTACGCGAGCTCGTTTGAAAATGTTGCGCCTGTTCTTTTAGATATTCTTGACGGTGCCTCCGGTGGGACGCAGACAACGGACGGTGGTAAAGATTCCGAGATCCGGCGTTGGATTTGCGCATCAGTGGTGAGATTGCTCAAACCATTCACTATGGATAATAACACCAGTATTGCGACGAAGAATTTAGTGGGAAAGAAGCTCGATTTGGTTGAACCTGTAAAATCAATGCACGTTAGCAATGACACTTCCTACGAGTGCACCATTGAAGGCGTGACACTTCCGAAAGATGTGCTTCGAGACTTTGCTGTCGCGGCAACCTCGAGGGTTTTGCGCTGTGCGGCTGTTTTTTCAAAATCAAATGTTCGATCTGAAATTCACATTGCATATGAATCGATTCAGTTAGCCATGCAATTTAACAAAATGGCGACGCTTAGATGTAGAGACGTGTCACAAGCTTCCGTTTTTGCGGAATTGCAACCGAAAGATGTCTTGGATGCGGTTTTTGGATCCATTTTTTGTGGTACTGCGGACCCCATCTTTCGGCAGGTGCTCATGAAGACATTCCTTTTCAACCAGACTGAATTTTATTCTATCGTTAACCGAAGTGGTGTGGACAAAAAGGGTGCTGATAAGGAAAACGACCAGAGCGATAATGATCGTGCGCAAGTTCCTCTATCTATCATCGTCGCCATTCAAGATCGACTCGATATTGCCGAAGAAAACTTGGAAGCGTCCTTGGAATACTTCAAAACGCGAAAGTTGTTTGCTTTACATATGCCTTCTAAAGAAAGTAACCCACGAATTCTACAGTTTCTAGAGAGCGCATTTAAGCGCGATGTGGAGTGGGTTATTCAACTCGCAATGGATCCTAGCAATGCGGCGGTGAACAACGTTTCGGAGACGATGCAAGCCTCAACGACATCGCGATTGGAAACGATGGCTTATTTTGCAGCGGCTGTGGAATCTATTAGCGTGGAAGACGCCATACGCTTGACAAAAGCGATACTTTTGCGCGGTTTATTTCCAGAACTAGAAACCGTGTGCAAAAGTCTGGGATGTGGTCGTTCGGATCCCGATCAGGAAATGATGGAAACTTTACTTTTGAGCCAAGATTCACTCAAGATGCTGGACGCGGGGAAACGGGAGTTGTCGACAAAGTTTACCGCACTCTTCGGAGATAAAGATCGACGCTCGCACGCGTTCTCGATATTGTCTTCCGTATGCAAAAAATCTAACGAGGCTTTATCCCTAACGCTTAGTTCTTTGTACAGATTACACCTGTTCGACCAAATGGACGAAGAGAACAGAGAGGCTTGCGATTTGTTGCAATTCGAAATGGAAGAGCTCGATGCACTGGAGAACATAGAATGGGACGTCGAACCAACCGCCGAAGTCAATCGCCAACTTAGCAGCCGAGGTCAACCCCTACCGCAAAATGTGAGCACAAAGATTGGACTCGTCAACGCGGGCGCGACGTGCTATATGAATGCATTGTTTCAGCAACTCTTCGCGCAACCAGGTATTCGCGATAAGATTTTAGCCATCGACGCGAGGGTTGCAGAGGAGGATCAATCCGAGAGTCTTTTTTATCAAACGCAGAAGATGTTTGCCATGCTGAAAGGGTCTTCAGTGCACACTTACTACGAGCCTAGCGAGCTATGGCACGCCTTCAAAGACTGGGATGGGGAGCCCGTTAACGTGAGAGAACATGAGGATGCCTACGTCTTCTTCACAAGGTTTCAGGAGCAAATAGATTCGCACTACGTCAAAGCGATGAAAGAGAAACTTAACATCACGAGCGATGTCGAGAAACAAATGAAAGAGGAAGGAAGAGAAGTGCCAAAGATCAAAGGTGCGATTGAGGAGGTTTTGGGCGGGAAGATGGTATCGCAAATTATCTGTAAAAACTGTCCAAAGCACCGAAGCGAACGCGAAGAAGATTTTTGTCAAATTCAGCTCGCTGTTGGCGGTAAGCATAAAGCGTGCGTCGATGATTCCATGTCGCTGTTAACTACTGGCGAGCTCATGGATGCCGATAACCAGTGGGAGTGTCCAGAATGCGGAAAGAAAGTCGATGCAACGAAGCGAACGTGCGTTCGCACGTTGCCAGACTCGCTCTGTTTGCACATTCAGCGACTCGAGTACGATTACGCCATGGATCAACGAAACAAAGTGAAGGATTATTACAGTTTTCCAAAAACGTTGGATATGTACCCATACACGGAAGCAGCGCTCGAAAAGGCTGATCAAGCCATGTTGGAGGCAGAAGAACTGCTCGTAGCCGGAGGAACAAACAACGACGGTGGACCGGTGCGACCGGGCACTCCTGGTAATCTTTTGAATCACCACCGGCACGCGTCGCGGAAGTCTATGCGTAATCTCAATACCCACAGCAACAACGGTGAATCAGGTGGAGGCGATGGAAATGAAAACGCCGAGGACGACGAGAAATTGGAATATAGACTTTCTGGCGTCATTGTCCATTCAGGTACTGCTTTTGCGGGGCACTATTACTCATTTATTCGCGATCGCGACGAGAAGACTGGTGAGCTCACCGGAGACGACGATGATCTCGGGACGTGGCGCCGGTACGACGATACTTCTGTCGAGCCTTACGATCCGAAATGTTTAGAAGATGACTGTTTTGGCGGCTCGTACGTACACAAAACAAACACCGCCGGCGAGGAGGCGCAAACGCTGTCGTATGAAAAACCAAACTCCGCGTACATTTTGTTTTACGAGAAGAAAAAGAAGAAGAGTAAGAAAGAATCACACGATTCGCACATGTCCGATGTCGCCGAAGTGAGTGCTGGGGTGGTTGGTTTGAATATGAATCCAGAGATGGCTTTGATGGTGGAGAAGGACAACCTCCAGGCGACGTATCGCGCAAATCTCTTCGAGAAGAGTTATTTCAACTTTGCGCTCGACCAATTGCGCACGGCTCTCAAGCTGCTCGTCCATTCTCCGTCCGCTAATGCTACTGAGAAAAGCGGTGCTTCAGCTGCTATTGGAACCAGGAAGACGTCTCGCGTCTCGCAATCGGCTGTTCGAGCGAGCTCCTCTGATGCGGACGGCGACGGTCAGAAGCAACCAAAGGAGAACAAAAACGACGCAGAAACTACGGACCTTGGTGCGAAATGCGCGCGATTTGCCTTTCACTTCTATATCAGAGTGTACGCTCGTGCGAGCTTGCAGTTGCAAGAGGAAATGATAGAGTGGCAGAAAGGTTTATTGAAACTGGTGGCGTCTTCACCAACCGCTCGACTCGAATTCATGTGCATCGCCGACAAGTATAAAGTCGATACAATCGCCGCGCTCTCGCGCTGCAATCGCGAATTGATTCGCGAGTTACTCGTGAAAATGTTCACAAACTGTTTGAAATTAACGCTCGAATCCGAGAAATCGGCTTCCTTCGAACGGTTGCTGGAACAGAAGAAGAATCACGATTTTCAGTTGCCGCCTGATGCAGTCACAGAAGCGGAATGTCCGGAAGCTTTCGCCGCGTACGGTATGATTGATACGTACGCGTGCTTTTTCAGACAATACGCCGATACCGAATCTTCAATGCAAGAAGAAAAAGAAGAGTTGGAGAGCGAGAATAAGTTTAAACAACGCGTGAAGGTCCAATGGGAGAGGAGACGGAGCTTTTTTATTAATTCATGCAATGGAAAGCAAGTTTCGGCAGCGATATTTTATGCAATGATCACGTGTCAATCCGCGGCTAGAAAGAGCCGTCCGGGTAGCAGTGACCATGACGAAGGCGGAGATCAGTTGTTAGTTCACGTGTTGATTCACCACATGAACGTCGTTCCTGGATTAATTTGGAGGTACATTGGTGCGCGATTGAGCGAATCGCAGACCCAAGAAGTCTCAGCTGAGAAGACGATGCTCCTGAGACTTTTGCGCAGATTCTTGGAGGAATTACACTTTTGCGACAGCGGTGGTCCCCCTCCTTCGAGAAGTATAGAGACTTCTGGCGCTGAATCTCTCCAGGAAGGAGACGATTGTGCGAAAGCGTCGTTGGAAATTTCCGAAACCTTACTCAGCAACATCGAACCGTTTGCAGATGCTTTCGTTTTCGATAATGAAGAAACTGCTATTCAAATACTCGAACGAGCGCAGTGGAACAGCGCTGAGTTCACGAAGAAAGTCGTCGGCGAACTATTTCGCTTTTACACAATCTTTGTTGGCACAAACAGCGACGACAATAAGGCAAATTACCAGCGAACGAACAAAGCACTGTTTCGATTGATGGACATTGACGATGATTTGCGTGCGCAAAGAACGGCACTCATACTTGGATCTCCCGAGATGATCACCGAACAAGAAAGAAAGTCCGGTGAATACGATGGCACTTCTATTTTGAACCTGTTTCAGAACGATAGCTTAGTGATGATTAATTGGGACATCATAGTTCGAATGTTGCGAGCGTTTGAAGGCAAAAGCGGTAAGTATACCAGCGACGAGGACGATGCGGGAGACTTGGAGGTAATTTCAGATCCAGACCTAATCGTTGCGGAATACATAAACTCGGCGGTGAGAGGAATAGGCCTTTCGACTTGGAACGAGCAATTGACCAGGTTACACGACAAGTATGTCAAAGTTTCGCAGCCATTTGCGGATAATGTGAAAGCGCTGTTCAAATGTTTCAACGGCAAGGCGTAAGAGAGAGAGAGAGGAAGACTCAATATTAGAAACCACTGCATTCTTTTCTTAGTGAATATATTCTGTAGATACAAACATCAAACGAAGTTATTGTTGATATTATTTCATATAAGAATTGTTGTACAAAAGCTACTACATGGTAATCAATCAAGAAGACATTCTCTCTCTCTAAAACTAATTTCTTCGTCCCATGACGATTGCCCTACCGATTCTATTAATCCACTGCTCCTTCTCCTGCCTGCTCGGACAAATAAAATACATCACCCCACCATCTCTGAACACAATCTCGAACGAGTTCGCATCCCCGGTCACGTCCTCCGCTCCTTTCACAGAAACGCACTCACCGCTCGCCACGTCGATGACCCCTCTGCTCTTCGTCGTCATCGTCACCTGTTCGTCCAAAAACCAAAACAGCTTCCCTTCCTTCATCACGAACCACCGTCTCCTCCACGTCTTCACCACCTCGCCTTGTTTCTCCAGCCATCCGGTTTTCTCGTAAGGCGGCTGCCAATACTCCACGCCGTCAGTGATTACCCGAGGTTTCGCGAGCTGCGAGAGTTTTGCGCCCAGTCTCGAAAACATTTTTTTTCAATCGCTTTCCCAAACTACTTTAAAGCTACTACTTGTATTTTTACGCGTTGATGTGTCCCAACTTCCCTCTCCTTTGCCACTCTCGAATCTCCTCCTCCGTGAACTTCTCCACGTTCACGATCGTCCTCCCTTTCACTCGGTTCTTCGTAAACTTCACCTTACCGTCGACTAAGCTGTACAAGGTGTGATCGGTTCCAATCCCGCAGTTTTCTCCCGGGTGCCACTTCGTCCCTCGCTGTCTCGCGATGATGTTCCCGGGGCGCACCAGTTCCCCGCCGTACTTTTTTATGCCCAAAAACTTTGGGTTTGAGTCTCTCCCGTTCGAGGTGGACCCGCCGGCTTTCTTCGAGGCAAATCGTATCTGCTGCTGCTGCTGAAAAGAAGACGTCAAGGCGCACAAAACGTGCTCTGCCGCGTTATTGATCGAAAGTAACGACGACGACGACGACGCTCCCAACACTCCTCGTCCTCTTTTCTCGAGCGAGAAAGCGCGGAGCATCACCAAAATCAGTCCTTTTTTCTCTCTCCGTTTTGTGTCTTGTGGTGTCGTTTTCCCTGAAGAGAAAGAAAAGTCTTGTCAAAACGACTGAAACCCTAAACTTTCGAAAGTCCACAAAAACTGAAAAATATTCTCGTTACAAAAAGAAACACGCGATTCGCGCGCACACACGACACACACACACAAACACACACAAACAACGAAGAAAGATGCAAATTTTCGTGAAAACCTTGACTGGGAAAACGATCACCTTAGAGGTGGAGTCTTCGGACACCATCGATAACGTGAAAGCGAAGATCCAAGACAAAGAAGGTACGCGTTTTTTTTTTCCTTCGAATTCCTTCGGAACACGTCGTTTGAAAATTTTTCTCTCTCTGCGAGATCGCGCATCTCTCGGAGAGGGAGAAGAATTGGACGCGAAAAGCCTCTCGCGCGCGCGCGCAGAAAAAAGCTGGTCGGTCAGAAATGCGCTGTAGAGGGAGTCGTTCTTTTTGACCTATTTTTTATTGAAAACGCCGGTTCGGGGCGCTCGCTTTGCTTTCCGGGAAAGGGGAGATCTGAGATTCGAATTGATTTTGGGAGTCCAACGGTGCCTTCTCGGACCGAAAACTTTTCTCGGAAAGAGAGATTTTCTGGGCACCTTTTTCCCAAAGAACTTTGTCTTCTTCGCTTCTTTGGAGAGAGCGCGGGGGGTGGATTTTCTCTTCTTTCCTCTTTTCCTCCAAACCCGGAACTGTTTGGACTGGCACGAGCGCAGCGCCGTCGGATCTCTCTCTCTCTTTCTCTCTCTCGGCTTGAATATACGTTTCACATCTCGCGCATCGACTGACCGAACATTTTTCCTTCTCTTTTCGCGT
>Ga0255761_10004128_pt1 | contig 12970 bp, 6 predicted proteins | sample 071ome_29_FD_179961 | JGI IMG/M metagenome (GOLD analysis project Ga0255761, IMG submission 179961) | Coastal salt marsh microbial communities from the Groves Creek Marsh, Skidaway Island, Georgia - 071407BT metaG (version 2) | ecosystem: Environmental > Aquatic > Marine > Intertidal zone > Salt... | reverse complement strand
AATATAGTAAATAAAAAATGTAGTAATAATTTAACGTGTAGTTTTGAAGCACCTCTCTGTGAAAAATGTAGCAGTCCTTGTATACCGACATCTAATACATACAGGTGTACTAATGAGGAATGCTATTTTGAATATCTAAAATGTAACAAAGAAAGAGATTCCTACAGTTCCTCTTCGTGTAATGGTGTCATGGTTCCAAGAGTTCCTGTGAAAGTAGAAGCAGATAGTAAAATCTTTTTGGGATGCTCATTCTATAGCTCAGGATACTGTGATAATGTTGACTTTGATTTTGATGCGAACTGCCCAAAGTGTGGCTACGGAGTTTTAGAGAGAAGAAACAAAGGTGGGTATAAAACAGAAGGGGAGCCTTTTATAGGCTGTTCTGAATTTTTTAGTGAAGAAAAGTGTGACTATAAACATGTTTTTAAAAATGGAATCTATAAAAACTCAAATTATTTGATAGATAGCTATTGGTAATAGTAAGTTCGTTAGTTTAGCTTTTGCTAGTAGCTGAAAATTATATTAGAAGTTAGAAATATTTATATATCCAATATCTCTATTTTCTATAGTGCCTGTAACAACACCTCTATCTAAGTAGCTATTTCTATGATTACATGATGTTTCAGGTAATAAAACACAAGCATGGCATGCACCTAGGTTAAGACCAAAAGGACCTTGTGGTAAGCCTTCATTACAAACAGGGTCTGTCGAACACCACTGTGATTTTGATAATGCAGAAAAAATTATTTTATCTAAATTTTCTGGTAATCCCAACTGAACTAAACCTCCAAGGGTACCTTCGCTATCACCTGCTGCTGTATAAATTAAAATACCATTCATTTCAGACTCTTGATTAATATTTACGTAGATTTTTTCTGACATAGAAGTTGAACTATATCCTGCGAAATATGAAAACTCATTAATTAAAATATGAGATAAGGTGTGGGCAATCACAAATTGTAAATTTATCTCGTCGTTGATAAATCCATTTTTGTTTTGAATATTTAACTGTCTAACCATTTCATCTATTCGTTCAATTGTTAAGCTATTAGATATAGTTTTAGTTAAATTCTCAGAATTCAATTTGAAAAATATTCCCTCTCCGTAAGTTTTATATGCTGGAATCCAAAATTCACTATCGTCATCTAAATTTTTCCAAAGCTGTTCTTTGCCTTCTTTAATTGAAAAATTTGTATTTGGTCTAACTCTTGAAAATCCAATCAATGCTTTAGTTTCTCTGAGTCTATTTACAAGAGTTATTTCAGAAAACATTTCTTGTACCAAATTGGAATAATCGCTTATGTTTTGAGTAACACATTCAATTTCTTTGTTCTTAAAATCTTTTGTGAGAACTTTATATTCTTTTACCATGTAATCTTCATCTGTAATTAATTTTTCATCCTGCTTAACTTCAGAATCCTTAATAGCATCGTCAAATAAGATATATCTTATGCATTCTTTTAAATCTTCAGAACTAACCTCATTAAAATCTTTTTCATACAAATCAAACAAATCATCAATAGTTTTCTCTACTAAAGCTTCCTTATTATTTTGGTAACGATCAATTTTAGATTTTTGAATATTTACATTTAACGCAGACTGATATTTAGGATTATCAAGAAAAACCAACAAATCGGATTTCTTTTCATTTTCAATATCTAAGGGGATGTAAATTGACGATTTTATTATAGATGAATAAACAGAATTTGAAGACCTAAATACACCTCTCATGCTCTCAGTACATTCAACTACTTTATCGGATTTAGTCCATGGCATTCTACCGGTACAGTTAAAACCTTTAACTTGATCTTCAATTATAGAGAACCCACTTAAATCATTATATTTTCCACAACTACACTTAATCTTTCTATTTCCAGTTCCCTTTCCCCTATCGGTTACAAAAGTTAGAGCTCCATCACATTTCGAATTATATGTTCTATGACACCAATCATTCCAAGGAAAATCATCAAGATGCCCTTTGGGACACGCTGCTACTAACGACATTTGATACAATGGCCAACCACTTCTTTCTGATTTGCCTTCATTGCAAAAATCACATTTTTTCTGGCCTGAAATGCCTTTTGGAACAAAAATCATTTTTCTGCATTTTGAATTGTTACAGTAGTGCCAGTTTGGGAATCTGAACGCTTTTATAACATTCTTATAGGAAAAATTAAAAGGATTTTTAATTAATTCTGGCGGTGTTACCAGTCTATCTACCCCAAGAAAGTGTCGTAACCTATGCTCTGTAATTGTTAAATCATCTAAATCAATATCATCTTTTGAACTTAACCAGTGGTCTAGACTAGATGTAATCATATAAGTTCTTTTTTCATTATTTCTTAATGCTCCTACAGCTCCTTGAAGTATGAATTGAGACTGTCTTATTTCTTCAACTACCATCTGTTAAATCTCAATTCCAACTACATCGTCAACATTTCTCATGGAAGTAGGTACCTGTATAGATAAAATTCTGTTCTTACCCTGAAATGATCCTTGTGGTGTCAAGAATGGATAGTCGTCAGGAAATAAGTTAACTTCATCCTCCCATCGAGTTGCATGGGCTGCTGCTTCAGACCATCTATTTGGAATTTCGGATAGATAATCTTCTAAATACTCCTCTGCTTGAATATTTTTTGAATTTTTGATTCTTTGCTTCAATAAATTAGAAAAATTATCAAAAATTTCACTCGGAAAGTCTCTATCAAAATTTTTATTTTTTTCCTCACTTTGCATTGCTCTCACATACATCACAAACATGCCTATTAAATTTCTACTTAAAGATGCACTTGAAAAAGGAGTGACGGATGCTGGTTCTACTTGCGAGTAAAGTTGTTGGTGATAAGAAATAAATTTTTCATAATGAGACTTATCGCGTGCTCGTAGTGGATGAAACAGGGTAATAATTAGAGGTGGTTTATTAATGTCTCGACCTACCCTTCCAGACACTTGTATGTATGAAGATGTCGTTTTTGGTTGTCCAACAATAGACATCAAAGACAATCTTGGTACATCAATACCAACCTCAATGACTGATGTTGCAAGTACTGACCTTAAAGATAAATCTTCATCTGATTTTAAATTTAAACTGTCTAATGCTTTAGTAAATTCATCACTATTTCTTGCAGTTAGTTCACTATATTGGTTTTCTTTAACGTAATTTCTTTCATCAGGTTCTATAAAATATCTCTGATAAATTGACTTTAATCTAATAGGAATATCTTCTTGAAACAATGAAAGCGAGTTGCTTAATTCTTTAGTTGAAGAATAAAAAATAAGATTGGTCCACCAAGGATCTATTTCTTCACTTTTTAACACTAAAGAAGATTGAAATAGTATTGAGTATAAATTTACCTGAGACTGCATTAAGGAAGATAGCGACTGGAAATTTAATCCTAAATATTTTTTTCCCTCCGAATTTTTTATTTCTTTTGCAAAAAAAGAATCGGTAATGTCTAAAGATTGTGGGGGGAAAATTACGCTATCTCTTGCATATAAATTATTTATTTGTGACTTATAGTTCTTAATTGTTGCTGTTGCGGCAATTATCTTTGGTCCAAATTCAGAGTTATTAATTTTTTTTGTGCAGAAATTTTCAATTATAGTTTCATAAAGACCAACAATAGACCCTAGAGCTTGAGTTATTAAGTGAAGTTCGTCTTGAATAATTAAATTAGGAGGTGATTTTGTGTCGTCATCTAAAGAAAACATACTCTTCGCCTGAGGTTTCATTACAATTCTTGCAAATTTGTCAACAGTTGAAACTATAAGTGAAGGTTTTTCTGAATAGATATCATCATCAACAAAATAAATTGGTAAAAACTTAGTAAAAGGACATTCACTTTGGTTTGGATTGGAACATTTTAAATATACTTTAGAGTTATTGTTTATAATTCCTTGTATTTTAAAATTCTTTTTTTGATCGCTAGTTAAACCTTCTAAGTTTTTTTCATCAAGTTTACCTATAAATGATTTACACCATGGACAAGATGTTAAGACAAATTTATAGTTTGAATCCTTCTTGTCACTTTGCATCTCTTTAAAATCTTTTATAGATCCTGATTTATTGCTATGTGTGTTAGGAGTTACACTCAAACCTACCCATATACCAATACTGAAACTTTTTTTACCTAATACTTCGGGATCTTTGATTCTTAACAGTTCCATAGCAAGAATTAGTTTCGATGCTCTTTCAAATTGCTGTGCTGTCAGTAGCTTTAAAGTATATCTCATCAACACACCAACACCATCATCGTTTGGGTTTAATAATCTTGTGTAAAACAGAGACAAAGAAGACAAGCCAAGGTAAGCTTCAGTTTTACCTCCACCAGTAGGAAACCAAATCAAATCAACCAAATCTCGATGTTCTGACTCAGGATTAATCGTTGAATCTATATTTGCTAATATAAAAGCAATCTGAAAAGGCCTCCACGAACTTCTTCTTTCTTTAATAACTAGCGGATCAATATTTTTCTTTACATGTTTATCATTTTTATTTTTTGCATAATAAATATTTCTAACTTTATTTGGTCTATTTTGTTGCTGTATCATTGCTGCATTCATTAATGCAAATGCTTTTTTAAGTTGTGCATTTTCTTGTAATAAATTAAATCCATTTTTGATTCTCAATAAATAGTTTTCGCATTCTTTAATATTCGATTGAGATATGTTTTCATATTTTTTATCTAAGTTTTTGGCAAGTTTTTTTTGGAGATCTATCCAGTTCTCATATGAAGTTATTAGTTTATCTATATCATCAAAAATTAAATTATTTTCATCAGATAAATTATCCATAAATATATCAACTTTTGTATTTGTTATTGGGTCTTCAACATCAAAAGTTACATTATTAAGTGTGGCTACTGGAATATTTTCAGAATATACTTTTGAAACAAAGCCATTTTCGTCTGGTTCTTCCCAATTAGTTGAAACACCATGACCCACTGCATAGGTTCTTTTATTTTGATAAAGTAAAGAAAAGTTTAAATCTTCATCATTTACATTTTTATTATCTGCAAAATCAAAATACTCAGGATAGTAATTCAGTAAGTTTTCTTTTTTATCACTTACTGAAGCTTCAAGTTCAGTTTGAAAAAAATATCTTTCATCTTGATATCCTGAGTTTTCTGGTGAAATATTTTTAACAAAAGTTGTTGCTATATATAAATCCTCTTTATAGTTAATTTTCCTTATATACGTTTTAAGTTCAAGTTTTACATTGTCTTGTTCAAGTATTTTTGAATAGACAGATTTATTTGGATTTAAATTATTATCAATTTTAAAATCTATTGTTTTTTCAACTTGAATAACCTCTCTTTTATACCAAGTTCTATCTTTTTTATAAGCATTTTTTAAACTAAATGAGTTGTCTACATTTATTATTTCTTTAGCTTTAACTAATTTATCGAGATATTTCAATAAGCTTTCAATCGAAACTTCTAAACCTAATCCAGTAAGTTTTTCAATCAAGTCTTCAACAGTAAAACTATCACTAAAGCCTGTAATTATACTCCAAACATCCTTATCAATATTTTTTTCTGGGTTATAGGTATAAACGTCTTTATCAATAAAAAATATTGAAATTGGAGAGCTTAATGGCATTCTATAGCTAAATTCCTCTATAAGATGATGTTTCAATTCATCATTTACTTTGCTGCAGTATTTAGTTGCAGTTATTCCATTTTTGTCAAAAATTGAATACTGGAGTCTACTATTGTCTATTCGAATATCTTCAGAAATTTCTGTAAATTTTATTGGGTCATATAAATCAAATATTTCAAAATTGACTACTCTACCCATCCTGTCTAAGTCACCCGCCCAGGTTGAAGTTGATTCGTCAATACCAGACAAATCATTAATGTAAGGATTAACTTGGTTTGATATTGGGTCCGCAGTTACTAAACCTATAAACTGAATTGATGTATTGTAATATCCAAAAAAAATATCTCCAGGCTTCATTAATTGAAGGTTGGAATGATGCTCTTGATTATTGTCGCTTGGAGCCCAAAGCATTTTATGTTTTTTAATTTTCTTATATGATGATCCTAAATTTACCCACCAAGTATTAAATTCAGAACTTTCGTTAAAACTTATCTCTTCTTGAGGTCTTTCAATATTTTCGAAATTTTTAACAGCTTCTTTTGTTAATAAGTAAACGGGAAATGGTTTGTATACTGCACCACTTAATTTGATTTTAAAATCTAAATTTTCTTTAAATTTAAAACAATAGCTAATTCCCATAGATGACATCTTCCTTTTGTTAATGTGATTAGCTTCTACTTCCATAGAGTCACCTGCTTCAGATTTAGCAAACTTTTGTAATTTATTTGTTTCTATTTCCGACTCATTTGTAAGAATATTTCTATTGATTTCTTCTAATTCAAGTGAATCTGGATTTTCTTCAGAATCCTCAAGTTCATTTTGTGGATGTAGTAAACCAATTGAATAAGTTAACCTAGGAACTTCCCATTGAATAATTTCTTGGCCGGTTTCTTCATCAACAAAAAGTTGGTTCATTTCTTCTTTTGAAGAAAATTTAGCATTGTTTGTATTTAAATTATTAAAAGGGAGTTGCTCGCTCAATAATGTCCTGGGTCCTAAAAAATCTGCTTTTATTAGTGAAACTAAATTTTCACGATTTTTTTTATTTACTTCTAAATTCTCACTCATAATCTATTTTTATATTCATCAACGGATATATTTATTATTGTAGTCTCAAGCGATCTTGTGATTCCGGTATAAAGCAACTCTGTTAAATCTTTAGATTCAAACTTTGAATAAGGTTCAATATCTATAAGAATTACAATATTGTATTCCAATCCTTTAAAAGACTGAATTGAACTGTGTGAAAGACCTTTACTTTTCTTGCTTGGGTTATATTTGGCTATCTTAAATTTGTATTTTTCAATTAAAGATTTAATTAAACCAGTATCTGATGCATATAAGAAAATAATCTCATTTTCATCGTATCCTTTTAGTTTGAGTAAATCTAAGGTGTCTAAAATGTTTTCAATCTGAGATTCTTTATTTTTATACGCACTAATCATTACCGGAACATTGCCTTCTAATCTCAATGTAGATAAATAAGGAGGACTCATTTTTCCTAACTCTTCAGCAGATTTAGATACTGAAGGAGTGTTTCTACAGTTAATTCTTAATTTCAATTCGAGTGGCGCATGATCGATTAAAGAAATTAGATTTTCATATTTAGAATTCTTTTGCTTATATAGGTTTTGCATTTCAAAGTCTGCGAACATATACCACTCACCTCCAACTAAACCTGAATGGAGTAATCTATCTAAAAGCATAAGATATTCTGGGGTAGCCAAATCTTGAAATTCATCAATTATTAACGTATCAAATTTAATATTTTTTTCAATTATTGCATCAAAAGCAGCTTCAATTAATTGTTCATCAAAAAAATAATCTAAATTGTCTTGAGGAACTTTTAAACCTGTTATTTCCAACAAATAACCATGAAAAGTTTGAACTTTAAATTTTGAAGAAATATTTTTTAGCTCTTCAGCGAGAAATTGATTAAAACATAAAAATAATACATTTTTATCTAAACTTGCTTTTTTTTCTGCAATCTCAATTGCAAGCATTGTTTTTCCTGTACCAGCAGGTCCAGAAGTAAAAAGCCGCTTGTTTAAATCAGAAGCCTCCAAAACAACATTTTGAGCAGGATTTAGAGTTCTAATTTCTTTAAGAATTCTTTGATTTCTAAGTAATGGTGACTCATTTAGGTTCGCCTGAGGTTTTAAAATTTTTATTATTGTGTCAACATCTTTTGTAGTTGGGCTGAAACTTTTTGGAGAATAATGAACATCTTTAATTTCTTTTAAATGACTATGTTCTTTTTCAAGAGCTCTTAATATATAGAAAGAAATAGGTTTTTGGCCCAACATGTAAGAGTCAACAATCTGCTCTTCTCTCCATTCTGTTGACTTTACTTCAAATGGTTTACTTAAATTAGGGAAAATTACCATGTAAGTCCAAACAATATTTTTAAAAGTACTAGGACTTGATTTATGATTTTTAAGAACATTTATATTACTCCACATATTGTCATGTGCCTGTTTAAAAGGATTTTTACCTGGAGTACTGTCTCCTGAATAAAACCATTCACCATTTTTTATTTCAAGACTTCTATGAGATTTAATTTCAACAACTACTACCCCTTTCCCGGGAACAAAGATTACAAAATCTGCCTCACCCTCTCTTTGAGTAGAATGTTCAGGTAAATGGAGGCTGTGTATTGAAGTCCAGTCAATTGTTGCTGGATCATTTATTAATCTATTAAATACATCTACTTCTCCATCTACAGCAGTACCTGGTAAAAGACGCGTTGGCAACATTCTTGTCATTAAAGCTCCATAACAGTATTTAAAGTTCCATAGTTCACTGAATAAACTTCATCATTTAATTTTTTTTCAACCTCAAAAGCAGAAAACTGAACCATTCCTTCATCAAATAAAAAATCAATTCTCGACTCAAGAAGCACATCTTGGGTTTCTACTTCTGATATTTTATTTAATATTTGATTTTTAATTTCCCTACCCGCTTTAGTGTGGGCATTTTTGATGATATTCATCTCTTTAATTAATCTATTTGATTTTTTCCTATCAAATCCTGCAAACTCTAAGACTTTAAGAAAATTTTTAGGATCTCTAATGTATATGTTGTCTAAATCTTTAGACCACCTTTTTAGATTTATTTTATTAGCTCTATTTACGCCTAAAGAACGTAAATATTTTATTGATTCTTCTATTCCAATAGTTGATATCTTTTTATCTAATTGTTCTTTCCATAATTGCTGGGATTTTCTTAAATCAGTACTTGAATCTCCTAATATGTTGTCAGCAAAATCAATGATGTAGCTTTTGTTATTATTAGACAATTTTTTTAATAAAAACATTCCTTCTTTGATATTATCAACTGTATAAGACAAAATATCTAGCCTTCCATCACCATCAATATCATCAATTACTTGAACTTTTGAAGATTTATCTATAGGTAAAAAACACACTAAACGTTTACCAGAATCAGATAGGGTTTTCAATAAGTAGCAATAGCAATCAATGAGATAAGCTCCCTCTCTTTCATTAACTGTCTTTATATTGCTTGTAATTTGAGTGCTTATCAACTCCTCATCTATCTCAGGAAAAAGTTCCTTTTCAAAAATGCTTTTTTCTTTATTAGTAATTTCTTTGAATTGAAATTTGTTATAGAAAGATGATTCTTCATATTCGGTAATTGAAAAATTAACTACTGGCTTCGTCCAGCTATTTTTTATAAAATCATAATTTGCTAAAAAAAGTTTTTTATATCTTGGAGATGTGAGTAAAAATTCAAGACTCTCGTCATTTTGTAAAAAGTGATTAATAGAACCAAACAACACAGCTGTTTCGGCAATCTTAGAATCATCAAGATTTCTTAAATGTGAAGGTTTAACAGCATGCCACTTCTTTGGTTTTGAAAGCAAATTATTAAACCATGTCACAGAAGATAAATCATTTACAATCAAATAAGTCAAATGTTTATCTTCTAATCTTTCAATCAAATCTTCATATAGGGGGGAGTAATTCATGTTTGAAATTTTTTCAATCAAATCTGCAAACTCCTGAAATAAAGTTGAGTGATTGGGAAAATAATCATTTAAATTGCTTTTATAAAAATAAAATTGAGATTTATGATTTTCTACATAATCATTTTGATTGTTTAGTGGCATAATTGTATTCGACCAAAAATACCTAAGTGCAAACAAAGAGTATTTCAATTCTTTAAAATAACTAGAAGTCTTATCTATTGAGTCGTCTTTTAAAAATATACTAATTAGCTCATGATATTTAAGTAAATATTCAAATTCGATTGGGCAGTGAATGAAATCAAATTCTTTTTGAGCATTCCAGAAATTATCAAGCATAATTTTCCATTTCAAATGCACAAAGTTGAATGTTGAATTTTGGTTCAATTATATTGTAAAAGCTATCAGTAAAATCTTCTTTTCTTATTGACCACATTTCGTCAAACATACTTATTCCTGAAAGCACCTGTCTACTATTTCTAGAAAATAAAAATACTTTTTTTTTATTTTCTAAAGACAGATAGTAATCTAAATTTTTATATGTATTAAAAATACAAAAATTTGACTTTAAATCCAAATCTGAGCTTGAATCACTAGATAAACTTGTAAGATTTATTTCACTTATTTCAGAGTTTTTTGTTAACAATACATCGTTGAATGATAGCTTTACCTTATCTTCACCCATTTCAAAGCGTTCACTTGCTTGCCTTTCAAACCTGGCTAAGTTTCCTACAAAGCTCAACAAACTGCTTCCCATTGATGTAAGCTGCGAGAAATCAAGTCCAAAATTAGCTTCAATAAAATTATTTCCTTGAATGGTAGAAAATTTATTTCTTTTTGGAGGGTTAAAGCTCTTGCCACTTACAATAGAAATTTCTACATTTTGCGGATTTTTTTTCATAACCCCTTCAATTGTCTGGTTTTTATCTTCTACTTGTTTGTAGAAAAAAATCTCATCACTAATTCCTGCAAAGCTAGCATTAATCTGTTTATTGTCTTTTTTTACTACAACCATTTCACCTTCTTTTAAAACCTCAAGCTGATCCCAAATATCTTGAAGGTTATTAAACCCGGTTGACATTTCATTTTTTTCTGAAATTCTTTTTAAATATCCAATTCCAATTAAAAATGCCACTAAGTTATCGTCGGGTAATAATATTCCAACTGAAAGACTTTTTGATTTGAACTTTTCTATTTCATAGCCAAGATTGATAAAATAATGTACCCAATCTCCAGAGACATTTCCGAAATTTTTATTTTCAAAATTAAAGATAATTTAGATTATAAAAAAATTTAATTTTTGAATCAATTAAAAACTTCTTTTTCTAGTTGTTTTCCAATTTTTTCAACAATACCTACAACTAATGCGTTACCCATTAAAAAAGCTCTTTTACTATTAGATACCTCTTCATGGTATGTATGGTTTTCTGGAAACATATTCAAACGTTCAAGTTCAAGTGGTGTGAGCCTTCGAAGTCCGTATCTAGTTTTAACGACATGTTTAATTCTACTTGGACTTTTTCCACCTTCTGATGTAATAATTGTTCTGGATGGCTTTTCCAGATTATCAGGAAAACTTATCTTTCCCTCTTTCCATTCGTATGTGTATCCATTCTTAGTCCTGGTTTTAGCTTTAGCACCTTTTTCATACCTCCACTTTTCTAAATCTTCATCAGTTATATAGAACTCTTTCTCAACCTTTTTTTTCTCTAAAAATGATTTTAATTTTGCAAGCTCTCCTGAATATGATGAAGCGAGGTTTGTTGTGTATGTTTGGCCATCAATCATTAATCCTGCGTTTTTAAAAACCCTATCAACGTTATCTAAATTGAATAATTTAGTAACTTTTTTTAAGTCTAAATCAATAGAAAACTGATTTAAATAATGTTCGTCAAATAATACTTGAGGTTGTTGAACTTTAAACTGTTTTGCAAAAAGGCCTTCTCTAAAAAGCCAATCCGTAGGTTTAGATTTCTTTATCCTTTTAAATATTTCAGTATTTTTGTAATAACCGATAATAAATACTCTTCTTCTTTTTTGAGGCATACCATATTCAGCAGCATTAATTACTCTCCACTCAACTGCGTAACCAAGCTGATTTAGACTGCTTAAAATTACTGCAAAGTCTCTGCCTTTTTGTGTATTTGGTGATATTAGAAGCCTGTCAACATTTTCTAAAATTAAGTACTTTGGCTTTCTTTTTTTTTCTTCCAGAATTCTATAGATAGACCACCACAGCACTCCTTTTTTTCCAAGTAATCCTTTTGAGTTTTTAAGAAGTGATGCTACTGAATAATCCTGACATGGAAAACCTCCGACTAATACATCATGATAAGGAATTTCATTTGTTGAAACGTCTTCAATGTTTTTATTACTATGATTTTTTTTACCAAACTGTTTTTCATAAACTAACGAAGCGTGTTGTGTTTTTGACCCAGGTTCCCACTGATTGCTCCAAACAACTTTGTATTTATTGTATTTCTCTAAACCTAGTCGAAATCCACCTACCCCAGCAAAGAGCTCAACAACTTTTAATTTCTTCATAACCTAAATTTTAAAAAATATGTAAGAGAAGATCAATTTTTAACAAATTTTAATTTAATAACCAATTACAAATCATTAATAAATGTGTCTTGAAAGCTTTGCCTATTCACTAACTCCACTACACCACTATTAGTTACTGCAACTACTCCAGATTTAGGTACACGGTTATAGTTACTGGCCATAGCAAAGGTATAGGCTCCAGTAGAAGTAGACATTAAAATATCTCCAGACTTAGTATCAGTAGGCAACATGGCCTCTTTGACTAAGAGATCTCCACTTTCACAGTGTCTACCAGAGACTGCATGCACTACATCTTCTCCAGCTTTTCCACCAGAGATATTAAAGAGTTTATGTTCACTTCCATAGAGAGCTGGCCTTGGATTATCTGACATACCACCATCCACTAAAATATAAGGTTTCTCACCTCTGTCATCTTTAATAGCACCAGCAGAGTACAAAATAACTCCTGGATTATTGACTAATGCTCTTCCTGGTTCAATCATCACTTTGTACGATTCTTTCCAGTGTTCTTGAATACCTTCATGAATCGCATCAGCATAGACTTGTAATTCATGATCTACTTCATCACCAGCATACGGAGAGAAAAATCCACCACCAGCATCAAAGACTACTTCTCTCTGAATACTTGCAGGGTGTTGCATCAAAAACTCTGCACACTCGCTCATTGCTTTTCGATATCTCTCCGGATCTTTAATCTGGCTTCCAATATGTACATGAACTCCAGAAAATAAAAGTGATGGTGCTTCATAGATTTGTTGTAATGCCTCTTCAGCATACGCGATAGAGATTCCAAACTGTTGGTCGTATCCTGATGTTAAC
>Ga0255761_10004127_pt1 | contig 12970 bp, 13 predicted proteins | sample 071ome_29_FD_179961 | JGI IMG/M metagenome (GOLD analysis project Ga0255761, IMG submission 179961) | Coastal salt marsh microbial communities from the Groves Creek Marsh, Skidaway Island, Georgia - 071407BT metaG (version 2) | ecosystem: Environmental > Aquatic > Marine > Intertidal zone >... | reverse complement strand
TTTAAAGAAATAACACTTGGTAATTTCATAGAAAATCCAGGAGATCTTATTACTTCATCATATTCAGAAACAATATTTACTCTCTCAAGGAAAACAGCCTTTATAGTGTCTTGCCAAGACCACAGCGATAATGGAAAATAACTTAAAGGTTGATAGTCAGCATTTAAAACTAGAGTAGGTGAAAAAGAATAGGCAGTCATAGAATCAATTTTAATTATTTATTAATTAACTTAGATTAATGATATTAAATTTTTATTAAATAGGAAAATTTTTTTAATTAATTTAATTTCTTTAACATTTCCATACCCTTACTTATACCTTCAGGGTCAATTCCATGTCCTAAATTAGCCCTTGTAAAAGTGTCTGTATCGAAGCCAATTTCATTTAGTAAAAGTTTTGATTTCTCGAGTGAACTGAATGGCACTACTTCATCCTGTTCTCCATGAACTAATAAAACAGGCGTAGAAGAAAATCTATGCTTACCTTTTATTATGTTGTCTTTTGCTGCATTAACGTTCTCTATTCTAAGAGCACCTGAGTACCCAATTATGCCAGCCAATTGATGTTGGCTAATAAGTAAACATTGCATAGACATCATGGCTCCCTGGGAAAAACCAATCAAGATAACATCTTTCAACTCAAGCCCAATGTCTGAAGCCTCTTTATCAATCAGAGACAGTAAACTCCTCGAGGCATTAATAGCTCCCATCGGAATTTCTTCAATGGGAAACCATTGCCTTCCTTGTGGAGACATTGCGCAGGGGAAAGGCGCATCAGGTGAAATAAATGCAGCATTAGGGAGCGCCATAGAAAAAGGATTTGCAAGATCGATAAGATCTTTCCCGTCTGCACCATAACCATGTAAAAACACTACCAAGTTTCTTGGTTTGCCTCCAGCTGCTGGAGGTTTTCTGTATATATTAGCATTATCTTTCATTTAAACACTTTATCCTTTTCATCATAACAATATATATCCTTATAAAAAAAATGTTACTAGTATTTCTTAATGCTATGTTATGTTTCTATCATTAATTAATTCACTACAAACTTAATGGATAATACTATCAAAAACTCTAATAAACTAATTGATCCATTTGGAAGAGATGTCAATTACTTGAGAGTCTCTGTTACAGACAGATGTGATTTTAGATGTACATACTGCATGGCTGAAGATATGCAATTCCTTCCAAAAAAAGATATTCTCAGTCTTGAGGAATTAGAAACAGTTTGTAGAGTTTTTATGAAACTTGGTACCAGAAAAATCAGACTTACTGGTGGCGAACCTCTTGTTAGAAAAGGCATAATGCAAGTTATTAATAACTTAGGTAAAGAAGTTGGAAATGCTCTTGATGAATTAACTATAACAACAAACGGTAGTCAGTTAGAAGCAAAAGCCGAGGAACTTTATAATGCAGGCGTTAGACGCATAAATGTGTCGTTAGATCACCTTGATCCAATAAAATTTAAAGAAATAACGAGATGGGGTGATCTTGAAAAAGTTAGAAGAGGATTAAAAAAAGCAAGCAAAGTTGGATTAAAAATAAAAATTAATACCGTTGCAATTAGTAATTTTAATCAAAGCCATTTGCCTGAAATTCTACAATGGTGCGGTGATGAGGGCTTTGATATGACTATTATTGAAGTTATGCCTATGGGTGATATTGGAGGAGATGTTAGATATGGACAATATTTACCTCTTTCACAAGTTCGAAAAGATTTAGAAAAAGACTTTACATTAATAGACCTCACTGAAAGAACGAGCGGTCCCGCAAGATACGTGTCAGTTAAAGAGACACAAAATAAATTAGGATTTATAACACCACTTACACATAATTTTTGTGAAAGTTGTAATAGAGTTAGACTTACTTGTACGGGTGTTCTTTACATGTGTTTAGGGCAGGATGATAACGCTGATCTTAAAACAGTTCTGAGAGAGAAAGGTCCAGAAGCATTAGAAGATGCTATTAGGAGCGCAATAGGTAGGAAGCCTAAGGGTCATGATTTTGAAATATCACGTCAATCAGATAACGTTTCTGTAAATAGACACATGTCTCTTACAGGTGGATAAAAAATTATCTTAAACTTAGCTCCTGTGGTTTAATAACCAAAATACTAATAAACAAAATTATAATTGGAAGAGACGTATAAATCATCATTAGTTCCCATCCAAGATTGGTATGTAATGCGCCCGCCAGAAAAGATCCTGTGGCTACAAATGTAAAGATTATAAAATCAGTAACGCCCTGAACCTTCGGCCTCTCTTCAGGAGAAGCTGATTTTGCTATTACATCACTACCTCCTACATACAAAAAATTCCACCCTAAACCACATAGGAAAAGTGAAATCCAAAAATTTAGAAATGTTTCCCCAATTATGGCAAATGAAATTGAAATTACATATAATAAAACGCCCACTAACATAACATTCTTATTACCAAATTTTGTTATGATAAAACCTGTGAAAAAGGATGGTGCAAACATGGCAATTACATGCCACTGGATTACAGTAGCACTTACTTCATCTCCTAATTTGCAAACATTGACAATTTGAAGTGGTGTAGCTGTCATAATAAAACTCATTAACGAATAACCAACTCCTGCAGCCAAAATAGCGATTATCAAGTTTTTTTGAACTAAAATATTACTTAACGGCCTAAGTAAATTTTTATTTGGGGGAGGTTTATCTATTTTTATAAAGATTAAAATTACGAAGTTAATTATCTGAATCAAAGCTGCAAGCAAATAAGATGCTAAATATATATAGTCAGGGAAAAAATCAAAAGAATATTTCGAGATCTCTGGTCCAATAAATGCCGCTATCACACCACCAGCTAGAACTAATGAAATGGCCTTGCTTTTCAAATTTGTAGAAACATTATCTGCTGCTGCATAACGATAAAATTGTTGATTTGCTTGAGATATACCTAATAAAATTGATCCAATAATAAACAATAAAAAGCTTCTATGATAAATTGAAAAAGCTATAATTAAACAACCTAGAAACGCAGAAAATGCTCCTAATAGAAACATAGGCCTTCTTCCAAACTTACCCATCAAAAGAGAAACAGGTATCAAGCTAAGCGCTATTGTAAGAAATTGAATTGATAAGGGCAAAGTTGCCAAGGCTGAATTAGCAGACAAAATAGTACCAACTAAACCAGTATTTATCATATTAATATTAGTGGTTGTAATAGATAAACCTTGAGCAACAGAGAGTATTAGTGTGTTTTTTTTATTTAATTCCAACTACTTATTGTCTTTACTTAGCGATGATATTAGTTTGATTACACAATCTTTCAAAAAATTCTAATGGAGATAGAAGTGATTAATTGTTCTGGTCCGGGTATTAATAACCTTATTACAGACGTAACTGGAGTGCAAGTGGGCCATGCGGAAAATTTAGAGATTGGAACTGGCGTCACTATAATTACCAGTGACAACCCTTTTTCTGCAGCAGTAGACGTCAGAGGAGGTGGACCTGGCACAAGAGAAACTGATATGTTAAGTTTAGAAAATTCCATTGGACGAGCAGATGCAATTGTTCTCTCTGGCGGATCTGCTTATGGACTAGATGCTTGCGCCGAAATACAAGATTTATTAAGACAAGATCAAAAAGGGTATAAATTAGGAAATGCAATTATTCCTCTTGTTCCAGGGGCAGTGATATTTGATCTTAATATCAATGAAAACCCACATGTTAATGAAGTAGGAAATCGCTCACCTTGGAGGTTATTAGCAAATAAAGCTTATAATTCACTTAGCAAGCAAATGCAGCAGGGCTCATATGGTGCAGGTTGCGGTGCAACTACTGCCACATTAAAAGGTGGGCAAGGTTCTTCATCTTGGAAACAAAAACTTTCAGATGGAAAAGAATATACTGTCGGAGCTCTTGTTATCAATAATGCTGTTGGAAACCCTTTGCTTAACGAGGGTCCACATTTTTTATCTGGTTTTTTAGAGTATAAAAATGAATTTGGAGGTTATGGTGCTTCTGTTGAAATCTATGATCATATTCTTCGAGCAAAAAGAATTCCATCTTCTCTAGGCCAATCAAATACCTTTAATGACATTGCTAGCAACACTGTCATTGGAATTGTTGCAACAGACGCTCCTGTAACAAGAGCTCATTTAAAAAGAATGGCAATAATGGCTCATGATGGTATTGCAAAATCAGTAAGTCCCGCACACACGCCAATGGATGGGGATACAATCTTTGCTATTTCAACTTATGATCTGTCAAACAAAGAAGTTTTAGACAATACTGATATTCTCGCTTTAGGCGCTAGAGCAAGCGATTGCTTAGCTAGAGCATGCAATCGGGCGGTTTACGAAGCAACTGCAATAGGAAAATCTAAACCAGGATGGAAGTCTTTATTTAAGACTAAATGAAAATTTGCATTAATCTTTTAAATTAAGTTTTTGTGCTTTTTTTTTCAAACGCCAATAAAAAATTGATGCAAGAGGTAAACTGAAAATATAAACTAGTACTATAATTATAAAACCTCTTATTGGATTGCTTATAATCGCATTACTTAAAAGGGCTAAAACTATCAAAAGCGGTATGACAAAAGATTTAGGAATTTGAAATACTTTACCTGAAAAAGTTGGTAAATTACTTACCATAGCAACTGAAATAAACCCTATCCATAAACCAATTGTTTCAAAAGATTTTAGATTATGTAACTGTAAATATTCTTCAATAGCAATTGGAAACAGTAACAAAAACGCTGCTGCAGGAGTTGGAACACCGTTGAAATAATTTTTTGCATAACTTGGTCTTTCAGATAATTCTGAATTAAATCTAGCCAGTCTAAGTCCAGAACAGATGACGAATAAAACAATTACAATCCAGAAAAAGTTTCCTTGAGGTTTATCCATCCATAAATAAACACTAAATGCAGGTACAGCTCCAAAAACAACAAAATCTGATAGTGAATCCAGGTGCATCCCAAATTCACTTGTTGATTTTAATAATCGCGCAACCCTTCCATCAAGCATATCAAATACTGATGCGATAATGATCATTATAATAACACTATCCCAATTATTAAACAAAGCCTGATACATTGCTTGCAAACCAAAAATGAGCGCACATATTGTAAGAAAATTTGGAAGCATCCAGACAACAGAAAAACGTCTAGGTCTAGATTGGAATGCTTTTTTGGCTAAATTTATGCCCTTATTTTTCATCTATATTTCTCGTTACAGGCTTACTACTTTTGGTAAAATCAGCAATGATAGTCTCACCTGCAATCATCTTCTGTCCCACTAAAACTTTCGTTGAAGCTTCAGATGGAAAATAAATATCTACCCTACTTCCAAATCTTATAATACCAAATATATCACCAGATTTAAGATGTGAACCAATATCAACATCACATATAATCCTTCTTGCCACTAATCCAGCAATCTGAACAAAAGCTATTTTTTTACCATTTTCAGTGTCCATGCCAAGAATAAGTCTTTCATTATCAGAAGAAGCTTTATCCATGCTGGCATTAAAAAAAGCACCTGGGATGTAATTTTTGTATGTGATCTGTCCAGACATTGGAGATCGATTTACATGAACATCAAAAACATTCATAAATACACAAACTCTAGTCCAATTTCCATCAGGCAAGCCTAACTCTTCGTCTGGAGTTACTTTAGAGACTTCTATAACTTTTCCGTCTGCTGGTGAAATAATAAGATTATTTTTATTTGCACCGGATAATACTGGCGTAAAACGTTCTGGATTTCTAAAAAAATATACACACCAAACTGTTAGAACCAAACCAACAAAAAATAATGGGCTCCAAAGCCAACCAATTATTATTGTAAAAACAAAAAAAATAGCAATAAAAGGAATGCCTGCGGGATGTATTGGTGTAATAACGGATGTTTTGATAGAATCTATTATATTCATTTTATTCTCAACGAAATTAAGCTTAATATATTATTCGAATTATATAATTTTTTTTAAATCCTACATATGTTATATTACATATAGGTTTTATATAACACAAAAAGATCATAACATATATAGTGGGTGAAATTTTGAACAAAGTTAAAGAAAAAAAACTAAAAGCTATCAAATCTGAAATATCTGAAATTTCTAAACTAGTATCATCTAATTCAGAAAATAAATTAGATGATAATAATGTTGATGATCTTCAAAAAATAGAAAGCGATACCATTACACTTACTAAAATAGTTGATAATGTATCCAATAATACAAAAAAAGAGCAATTTTCAGAAATTGTTGAAGAAATTAAGAATGTTAGGGTTGCGCTTAGTAAACAAGATAAAATTCTTGAGGATATTTTACTAAAGCTTAATGAAAATAATTAGTTGGTAGACAAATTTTTTACAGATTAGCGTGTCAATACAACAAAGTATCTATATTAAAAAAACTGTATCTTTTTTAAGAACGTGTTATATATTAATTGCTAGTTACTAAATTAGTGGAGGTTTATATGCGTTTTTTAAAAAACAATTCAATGCTTTTAGCGTTTTGTTTTTTAGCAAGCGTTTCAGTTTTTAGCATAGAAAAAGCTGTCGCTGGTGGTGATCCCTCAATTAAAGATAAAAAAGTTAACACTAACAAAAGTAATATAAAACAACACGATCATAATAAAACTTATGTAAAAGATCAGAAAAGACTATCTTCTTCTGACAAAGCTACTCAAAATAAAAGTCAAATAAATTCCCAAAATAATGCTGGTGGAGATGGTAAAGTAGAAGCAGCAGGTTTTGCTGCAATCGAAGATGTTCCTCTAATTATCGACTTGTCCTCCGTAACAGACTCTGATGGTATGGGAACAGTAAGTGTACAATGGCAGATATCATCTAATGATAATAAATGGACCAACATTAGTGGTGCAACTAACCAATCATTTACACCTAGGCAAGTTCATGTTGGGAAAAAACTTCGTGTTTCTATATCATATGTTGACGGTCAAGGTAATTTAGAGCCACTGATTAGCCCTCCTTCAACTCCTGTTAAAAACGTTAATGATAAACCTACTGGAGCAGCAAGGCTTATTGGTAGTCCTGTAGAAGACAGTGCTCTTGTTGTTGACACCTCAAGCATAGCTGATGAAGATGGAATAGGTGGTTTCGATATCTCATGGCAGAGATCTACAACAAAATCATCATGGGAAGCTTATCCTCAAGCCCAAGACGAAGTTCTTAGGCTTGGACAAAGTCAAGTTGGTTATTCGTATAGGGCAGTTGTATCTTACATAGATTCACAAGGAACCCGAGAAGTTCTTTACACAAATCCATCAGAAACTATCGATAATTTGGATGATCCAGTTCAGGGTGAAGTTGTTATTGTGGGTAAACCTAGGGAGGGTGTTACCCTTAGAGCATTGTCAGACTCGCTATCAGACGAGGATGGTATAGCTTCTATTTCAATCAGTTGGGAGACATCTAAGGATGGAAGAAATTGGACTTCAGTTAATAGTTTAAGTGGTCCTATTCTAGCTTTAAATCAATCATTAGTTGGATCACAGGTTCGTTCTAGAGTTGCAGTAGTTGATAATTTTGGCATAGAAACAATCCTTTATAGCCAAGCAACTCGTACTGTTGAAAATGTTAACAACAGGCCTTCAGGTAGAATTATAATACGAAGAGTTGGTGAATAATATTCTAATACAAATCATATTATTAAATCTTGTATTTTATATTAAAGATAATCATATAAATAATATACATGCCAAATCTATGGAGTATATTTTATGAAAATTAATCATGACGCTAAAGAATTAGAGTCTAATGTAGTTTCATTTAAAAAATACAAAGAAAGAAAGCCAGAAACGATTAGCTCTACAATTGCAGCAATCATTGCTATTAAGATTGATCATCCCGAAAATATTAGTCCAGAGGATTTCTTTATCAACCAATTAGAATCAATGCAAAATAATGAAATTCTAGCTTTTGAAGATGCTTTAGATAATGATGCTATAGGACTAACAACAAAAGATGCTCAAAATGAAGCATCTAATGATGCTTAATATTCTGTAAACCTAATAAATTTAAATAGAATTTATTTTTTAACCAATTTCCAAATCTGCGGGATTAATAAAGCTGCAAGTAGAATCTTGTAGAGGTCTCCAATAATAAATGGATACAGGCTACTTAATATGCCAAAACTAAATCCCTTTAAAAAACTTAATTGAAGTATACCAAAGAAATAAATAGTAATCATACCTATCATCATTGCTAAAATTGATTTAAAGAATAACTTTCCCCAACCCCTATCTGCCAACTCTCCTAAAACCAGGGCTGCAGCTAAAAAACCAAATAAAAATCCACCTGTTGGTCCCATAAAGTAAGGCAAGCCTCCTCCATAAGCAAAAACTGGTAATCCCACCATTCCCTGAAACAAATATAAGCTAACTGAGGAAACTGCTATATTTCTTCCACATAGCATTGCAATCATTAAAATTGCTAAAGGCTGTAATGTCATTGGAACAGGATACAAATCTACCTTTATTTTTGCAGATAAAACTAATAATAAGCTGCAAAAAATAACAGTGAAAACACTAGTTACGATTGAAAATTTTTCATCAGCTTTGTTTCTTAATACAAAGCTCTCAATCCAGGTAGTTCTGTACATTTTATCATTCATAACAACAACCCTATAATTAAAATAATTTAAAAATTTAGATTTATAGATTAAACATATAACATATATTATTTCTTAATAAAATTATATTTTATAGGTTAAAATAATGAATGAAATTGATGATATTTTAACCCCGACAAGTGTCTGGTTAAAAGAAAAAAGGAAAGTCTCACTGGCAACTGTTATTTCCACATGGGGAAGTGCACCAAGGCCTGTTGGTGGTCAAATGGCAATCGATAGTAATGGTGAAATAATAGGCTCAGTCTCTGGGGGATGCATAGAGGGCGCTGTAATTGCAGAGGGCATTGAAGCAATAAATGATGGTAAAACCAGAATCAGGGACTATGGCATTTCAAATAATATGGCATGGGAAGTCGGATTGGCTTGTGGTGGTGAACTAAAAATTCTCATACAACCACTAGAAATTGAGGATAAGATTATATTTTCCCTAGTAGAAGATATAAAAAATAGAAAACAAATCAAACTTAAAATTAATTGTTCGAATGGCTCTAGAACTCTTGATAACACATTGATCAACGAGATAAGTTATTTTGATAAAGAACAAAATGAATTCATACAAGTTATCGATCCTAAGCCAAGACTTTTTGTTGTTGGTGCTGTTCATATTGCGCAGGCGCTTGTATCACTTGCTAAAACAACTGACTTCGAAATAATTTTAATAGACCCCAGAGAACATTTTGCAACGAGTGAAAGATTTCCAGATTGCAAAATTTTAAACGAATGGCCAGACACTGCTTTATCAAAATATACTTTAGATCAGTCAACGCATTTAGTTACGTTAACTCATGATCCTAAGATAGATGACCCTGCCTTAATTTATACTCTTAAGGAAAACATAGGTTATATAGGTTCATTGGGAAGTAAAAAAACTCATCAAAAAAGATATGATCGATTATCATCACTTGGCTTTAATGAAAATGAAATTAATAAAATCCATGCTCCAATAGGTCTGGATATTAAAGCCAAAACCCCTGCTGAAATAGCAGTATCTGTTATGGCTGAAATTATAAGCTTTAGACGTAAAGCTCATGATAAATCATAAAAACTGTACCAATATAATAAAAAAAATAATTTTAGCTGCTGGCTCTAGTAAGAGATATGGAAAAACAAATAAACTGGTCCAAATATTTCAAGACAAGCCTATTATAAAACATGTAATTGATGTTTTATTAGAAGAAAATGACCCCAAGGACTTGTTAGTTGTCGTAGGTCATGAGAAAAGTAAAATTATAAATCTAATCAATAATCCTAATATTAAAATTGTAAATAACATAGACTATGAAAAAGGTATAGGGACATCTATTTCATGTGCTATGAGACATTTAGATGATTATATTCAAGGTGTCATGATAATCCCAGCTGATATGCCTTTAATATCAAAAGTTGATTTACGGAATTTGGAAAATAAATTTATTGAGTTGAATTCTACCAAAGTAGTTTTTCCTAAACATGAATCTAATCTTGGTAACCCCGTTATCCTACCTAAAAGCTATTTTGATATTCTAACAAATCTTAACGCTGATGAAGGTGCAAGATCACAAATTAAAAACAAAGACTACGTTACGGTTAATGCTGGGATAGGTACCACATTAGATATAGATACTAAAGAAGAGTTTAATAAACAAAAACTAGACTTATAGTCTATGAAGCTGCTCTAGCTGCTTTTTTTCTTTCATGCTCTTTCAAGTATTTTTTTCTGACTCTTATACTAGTTGGAGTTACCTCAACTAACTCGTCGTCATTTATAAATTCTAAAGCGAACTCCAACGTAACGTTAATTGGTGTAGTAAGTATGACTGCATCATCACTGCCAGAGGCCCTTATGTTAGTTAGCTGTTTACCTTTTAGAGGGTTAACAACAAGATCATTATTTCTACTATGTATTCCAATAATCATACCCTCATATACCTCGATACCATTTTCAATGATCATTTTACCTCTTTCTTGAAGATTAAATAATGCATATGGCAGAGCTTTGCCCTGACCAATAGATATTAAAGCCCCATTTCGTCTGCCAGTACTTAAGCCTTGAATGATTGGACCGTATTTATCAAAGGTATGGTATAATAGCCCTGAACCGGATGTTAGTGTTAAAAATTCTGATCTAAAACCTATTAAACCTCTACTAGTCATATTATAATCTAGGCGCACTCTACCTTTCCCGTCAGGTACCATGTCTAATAGTTGGGCTTTTCTTTCTCCCATTTTTTCCATCACTTTACCTTGATGAATTTCTTCAACATCAATTGTAACATTCTCATATGGTTCTTTAGTTACGTTATCTATTTTTTTTGTAATAACCTCTGGCGAAGATACCCCTAATTCAAAGCCTTCCCTTCTCATATTCTCAATTAAAATTGATAAATGTAGTTCACCTCTTCCAGATACTCTAAATTTGTCAGGATGATCAGTATCTTCAACTCGGAGAGCAACATTTGTTTTTAATTCTTGATGTAATCGATCTCTTATAGATCTACTAGTTACAAGTTTTCCCTCTTGTCCAGCAAATGGACTATCATTGACCTGTATGATCATACTAAGAGTTGGCTCATCAACGGAAAGTTTTTCTAAAACCTCAAATTGACCAAATTCACATATAGTATCGGAGATTTTTAATTCACCTAAACCACTAACAGCTACAATGTCTCCAGCTGTAGCTTCATCTACTTCTTTTTTTTCAAGACCATGAAAATTCATTATTTGTAAAACTTTTCCAGAACGCACGTCTCCATTTACATTACCGATAGAAACTTGCTGTCCCTTCTTTAATTGCCCTCTTCTTATCCTACCAGTTCCAATTATACCAACATAGCTAGAGTAACTTAACGCTGATATTTGCATTTGTAGATTTCCTGAAACATCTACATCAGGGTGAGATACGTTTTTGATAATAGTTTCAAAAATAGTATCCATATTATTTTTTTTGTTTGACAAATCATCAGTTGCCCAACCTTGAATAGCTGATGCGTATACTACTGGGAAATCTAGTTGGTTTTCGTCAGCACCTAATCTATCAAAAAGATCAAATGTTTGATCAAGAACCCAGTCTGGCCTTGCACCATCTCTGTCAACTTTATTTATAACCACTATAGGACGCAAACCTGCCTGCAAGGCCTTTTTGGTGACAAACCCTGTCTGTGGCATAGGGCCATCTACAGCGTCAACTAGCAATAATACTGAGTCTACCATAGATATCACTCTTTCGACCTCTCCTCCAAAGTCAGCGTGTCCTGGAGTATCTACAATATTAATTCTGTAATCTTTCCAATTTAATCCAGTGTTTTTTGATAAAATGGTAATACCACGCTCTTTTTCTAAATCATTAGAGTCCATTACCCTTTCAACTGTTTCAGCATGCGCGGCAAATGTGCCTGATTGTTGAAGTAAGGTATCTACGAGAGTGGTTTTCCCATGATCCACATGAGCTACTATTGCGATATTTCTTATAAATTTGATTTTATCTGCAGCAGATTTATTTTCTGTCATTAACAACTCTGTTTTTATTATTACTATTAAAAAAAGGCCTATATACCCTGTAAAGCCACAAATTGTCACTAAATAAAAAAAATAGTTACTTATAACATTGTTATTAAGCGAATAATTCGTCTTTATCTTCTGAAACTGGTTTTAATTTTTGTGTTTTTAGAGCAACTGCAAGAAGAGGAGGAACCATAAGTAAAGTTAATATTGCAGAGGTAGCTAATCCTCCAAAAACTACGGTACCTATTCCCCGATATAATTCTGATCCAGAACCTGGAAAAACAACTAACGGAATCAAACCGAATAAACTAGTAAGAGTGGACATAAAAATAGGTCTAATTCTATTCCTAGTTGCTTCAGTTATGGCTTCTGAAATTTTGATACCTTCATTTCTTATATGCCATAATGTTTGTTCAACCATCAAAATAGAATTATTAACCACAATACCAGCTAAAATAATAAACCCTAGCATTGTTAGCATATCTAAAGGTTGCGGTTGAAATTTATTTAAAATCACAAGTGCTAATATGCCGCCTGCTCCAGCTATAGGCACAGTAACCATTATCACTATAGGAAGTACAAATGATTTCATCAAAATAGCAAGTAATAGAAATATTACAAAAAGAGCTATCATAACATTATTTTTCATAGCTGCCCATGTCCGCTCTAATTCACTAGCAGCTCCTGATAAATTTATTGAAACACCATCAGGAGTATCCTTTTCAATAGGACTCACAACCAGATCTTCTAGTTTCAAAACTGCGTCCTCTAAGGATATACTCTCATGAGGTCTTAATTGTAGAGTAATTACTCTTCTTCCAGATAACCTTTTTATTTGTTGAGGAACACCTATTATTTT
>Ga0255761_10004103_pt1 | contig 13023 bp, 14 predicted proteins | sample 071ome_29_FD_179961 | JGI IMG/M metagenome (GOLD analysis project Ga0255761, IMG submission 179961) | Coastal salt marsh microbial communities from the Groves Creek Marsh, Skidaway Island, Georgia - 071407BT metaG (version 2) | ecosystem: Environmental > Aquatic > Marine > Intertidal zone >... | reverse complement strand
AGCCAGAGCCCGCCCCCGCGGCTGGGTGCCGAAGATCTTATAGACGCCCTCAAGGCGGATTTTCGCAGTCATTGCATTGGTTACCCCATCGGCGACCCTAGTCGGTGGCTGTGACCGACGCCACCGACGTCGCGGATCACTTGGGCACAAACCCCGCGTCGATACTGCGTGGCGCGGTTCCGATGCCCGCTCAGCGGCGGCGGCGACGCGCGGCCCGGTTCCCGCCGCCGGTTCGCGCCGAGGGCGCGACGGTACGAGCCGTCCGCGACTCGCCGGTGCGGTACGGCCGGGCCCGGAACCACAGGTTGCAGGCCCACTTCTCCCCCTCGCCGACCGGCATCCCGCCGTGTAGCGACCGCCGGTGCAGGTTGGTGTCCTCATCGGCGATGTTGTGGAAGATGACGAGCCGCCCCGGCTTCGCCTCCACCTCGAGCTCGAGTTTGGGGAACGACGTACCCCCGCCTCCGGCCGGTTCGTTGAGGTACATCAGCGCGGTGAGCACCCGTTGGCCGCCGTTCTCGGTGCGCAGTCGGCCCTTCTCCGTCGACAGGTCCCAGCCATCGAAGTGTGGGCGGTACTCCTGCGCTTCGGCGTAGTGGACGACCTGCATCGACTCGCTGTGGTGGACCGGGATCTCGACCAGTTCACTCACGCGATTGACGACGTCGGTGACGGTCGGCGAATCGGCGTAGCGGACCCACGCGACCGAGCCGGTGCGAGCCGTCGAGGTGGTGTTGACCTTCGTCGAGGTCACCTTGGCGGTCTCGAGTCGCGGGCGAGCCACCTCGATGATCCCGGCGCGCTCATCATTCGAGAGGAAGTCATCGATGACCCACACGACCGGATCGTCGGCGAGTCCGACTCCGATCGGATAGTCGTCCCTCAGTCTCATGCCGTCATTGTCGCACGCTGGTCGTCGCGATCGGCCCGGTCACCGGAACAGGTCGCGCTCGGCATCGCGCACCACCAGCGACATGGTCGCCTCCTCGTCGACCTCGTGCTCGAAGCCGCGCACCACGGCCACGGGCACCCGTGAGGTGTTCCCCTTCACCAGCTCGGCGGCCGAGGCGAGCTCGTCGGCGACGCAGAGCTCCTGGACTCTGAACTCGTGCCCATGCGGGTCGACCTCCCCGATGTACGACCGGAGGGGATGCATGCCGGCGATGCCGATGGCGACATCGGTCTGACCCTCCCGCCACGGGCGACCGAAGGTGTCGCTCACGATCACCCCGACATCCACTCCGACGGCGGCGCGCAGCCCCTTGCGGATACCCCGGGCCGAGGCGTCCGGGTCCTCGGGAGCACGACCACCCGGTCGTGGGCTCCGCTCGACGACTGATCCACCCCCGAGTTGGCGCACACCAACCCGTGACGGGTCTCGGTGATGAGCACCGGCCCGATCTGGCGCACGATGCGCCGCGACTCGGCGAGGACCACTTCGACGACTCGGGGGTCCTTCTCCCAGCGGGATGCCCAGTCGTCAGCGAAGGGCGAGGGGGTCACATCGACCAGATCGACGACACGGCCCTCGGCCTTGGAGACGATCTTGGAGGTCACGACAACGATGTCGCCGTCGACCAGGTCGATCGCGCCGGCGATCAGGACGGCGAGATCGTCCCCCGGTGCCACCTCCGGCAGCCCGGTGACCGACAGGAGTTCGACGCTCACGGGCCGCACGGTAGTGCCGGTACCGTGGACTCATGCGTTCGTGGTCACCTCGTCACTGGGTGACGGCTCTCGGCGCCGCCGTGGTCGTAGCCCTCATCTTGGGACTCCCCACCGACGTCATCCCGAACCCGGTGTTCGGCCGCCCGGTTCCGGTGACCTGGTGGTCGGTTCCGGTGCTGATCATCTCATCGGCGCTCGCCGGTCTCCTCGCGGCGACCTACCTGCGCGACGACACCCCGACGACCGACGATCCGACGAGGGAGCGCGTGGCGGGCCTCGGCGGTCTGCTCACCTTCTTCGCGATCGGCTGCCCGGTGTGCAACAAGTTGGTCGTGCTCGCCCTCGGTACCACCGGCGCCCTCGACTGGTTCGCCCCCACCCAGCCCTGGTTGGCTGCCGCCTCCGTCATCCTCCTCGCTGAGGCCCTCCGGCGCCGGCTCCGCAGCGCCGACTCCTGCCGGCTCGAGACCGGCACGACCGCGTCGCCGGCCGGCGAACCGGCCAACATGTCGTCATGAGCGCGCTACCCGGAGTCTCCGAGACGTTCGACCCCGATGCCTGGGAGGTCGTGCCCGGCTTCGACTTCACCGACATCACCTACCACCGGGCGCGGTCGACCGGCGCGGTGCGCATCGCCTTCGACCGGCCCGAGATTCGCAACGCCTTCCGACCCCACACGGTGGACGAGCTCTACCGGGCCCTCGATCACGCCCGCATGTCGAGCGACGTGGGCTGCGTCATCCTGACCGGCAATGGGCCGTCACCGCGCGACGGCGGCTGGGCGTTCTGCTCGGGTGGCGATCAGCGCATCCGGGGACGGTCGGGGTATCAGTACGCCACGGGCGATACCGCCGACACGGTCGACCCGGCCCGATCCGGACGCCTGCACATCCTCGAGGTGCAGCGCCTCATCCGGTTCATGCCCAAGGTGGTCATCTGCGTGGTGCCCGGGTGGGCCGCCGGCGGGGGTCACAGCCTGCACGTCGTTTGCGACCTGACGCTCGCCAGCCGTGAGCACGCCCGGTTCAAGCAGACCGACGCCGATGTCGCCTCCTTCGACGGTGGCTACGGCTCGGCCTACCTCGCCAAGATGGTCGGGCAGAAGTTCGCGCGGGAGATCTTCTTCCTCGGTCGCGAGTACACCGCCGAGCAGATGCACCACATGGGCGCGGTCAACGAGGTGGTCGATCACGCGCGCCTCGAGGCCGTCGCCCTTGAGTGGGCTGAGGTGATCTGCGCGAAGAGTCCGACCGCCCAGCGCATGCTGAAGTTCGCCTTCAACCTTGTCGATGATGGTCTCGTCGGCCAGCAGGTGTTCGCCGGGGAGGCCACCCGCCTCGCCTACGGCACCGACGAGGGAGCGGAGGGTCGCGACGCCTTCCTCGAGAAGCGCCCACCCGACTGGTCGCCCTTCCCGTACCACTTCTGACCGGGGTCGGTCGGTGGCGTTCATCAGGATCGACTCGGTCGACGACGAGCGTCTCGCCGTCTTCCGACTCCGTGAACGCGGGCTCACCACCCGCGCCGACAAGCGCGACGACGCGGGGGCGGGGATGTTCCTCGCCGAGGGCGATCTGGTCGTCACCCGCGCCCTCGAGGCGGGCTGTGAGCCGGTGGCCGCCCTCGCCGACGCCGATCGCATCCCTGCGGTCGCGGAGCGACTCGGCTCCGATGTGTTCATCGGCGGTGACGAGATACGCCGACTGGTGACCGGTCTCGGCATGCCCCACCCGATCGTCGCGGTCTTCAACCGACCCCCACGGCCCTCCCCGGCCGCGCTTCTCGCCCGCAGCCGCCGCCTGGTCGTCGCCGAGCAGGTCGACAACCCGGCGAACATGGGCGGCATCGTGCGCAACGCCGCGGGACTCGGCTGGGATGGCCTCCTGCTCGACTCGACGAGCGCCGATCCACTGAGCAGACGCGCGCTCCGCGTCGCGATGGGAACGGCCTTCACCCTCCCCCACGCTCGGACGCCGGACCTCGTCGATCTGCTCGATGGCCTCGATATGGACCTGCTGGCCCTCACCCCCGATCCGCAGGCCGAGCCGATCGATGAGATCGCCCGCCGACTCGACCCAGCGCGGCCGCGCGCCGTCCTGATCGGCTCAGAGCGCGCCGGGCTGAGCGATGCGGTGCTGGCGTTGACCCGCGGCGTACGCATCCCCATGACCGCCGGCGTCGACTCGCTCAACGCGGCAGCCGCCTCAGCGGTCGCCTGTCACGTGCTGCGGTGACGTCCTCGTCGCCGCCGAGGGGCAGCCGATCCCGGGGTCGGGTCGAAGCGGAAGGTCCTGAGCGCCGCCACCGCGCCGACGACGCCCCAGACGACGACCACCGCGAGCGCGCCGAGGTCGGGTGTGGTCGCTGGGTCGATCGGATGGAAGCAGGACTGGAACGACTCAGCGAACGGCTTCAGCGGGAACACGTCACCGAGGAGGTCGAGCCATCGGGGCGGATCGTCCAGCGGAATGAAGATGTTCGAGATGAAGGCGAGCGGGAGGATCGTCGCGTTCGCGACCGCGGGGGCGGCGTCGGCACTGGACACCATCGACGCGACCGCCAGGCCGAGGGCAGCGAATGAGAGCACACCGATCACGAAGGTGAGCAGGGCGTTCGGCATGGCGGCGATGTCGACCTGCAGCCCGTAGGCGAGCACTCCGACGATGATGAGCAGCAGAGCACCCAGGACCGCCACCACCAGCGCTCCAAGCATCTGACCGAGGATGAGCACCGGTACCGGCAGCGGCGTCGACCTCCAGCGCTTCAGGACCCCCTCCTCCCGTCGGACCGGCACGGTGTTCGCCAGGTTGGTGTACGTGGCGGACACCGCGGTGAAGGCCGCGAGGGCACCGGTGTAGAACTGTCGCGACGGCCACTCCCCCGCCTCCGAGGCCACCGTCGAGTCACCGAAGACGGCGTTGAAGACGACGAGCATGATGAGGGGGAGCGCGATCGTGAAGAAGAGACCGATCGGGACCCGAAGGAACAGGGTGATCTGGTGACGCACCTGCGCCGCCAGGAGGGTTGCCGCGCTCGGCCACGCGCCGCGCTCAGACATCGTCGACTCCAGCGGTCGGGTCAGGTCCGGCCGGCGTCGCCGCGGTGAGGTCGAGGAAGACCTGCTCGAGGCTCGGCTGCGCGACGCTCCATGACACGAGATCGACACCACGTCCGATCGACCAGCCCGACAGAGCCTGCAGGGCAGCGGTCACCTCGGAGGTCAGCACCTCGATGCGGTCACCGTCGACGGTGACGCGCTCCGCCAGGGGTCGGATCACATCACGGATGGCCTCGACATCGGTTGCGGTCCCGGCCACCCGCGCCGACACCAGGGTCCGGCCCGAGCGACGCTGGAGCTCGGACGGGGTCCCCTCCACCACGAGACGACCTGCCGACATGACGCCGACCCGATCCGCGAGGTGCTCAGCCTCATCGAGGTAGTGGGTGGTCAGCACCACGGTCATGCCGTCGGAGCGCAGCGCCTCCACCAGGTTCCAGGCCTTGCGTCGTGCCGAGGGGTCGAAGCCGGTCGTCGGCTCGTCGAGGAACAGCACCTCGGGGGAACCGACGATGCCGAGGGCGAGATCGAGACGCCGCTGCTGACCGCCCGAGAGCGCGCCGCATCGGACGTCGGCGCGGTCGTCGAGACCGACGAGTTCGAGCACCTCCGCGACGGCGCGCGGCCGCCGGTACGTCGCTCCGTAGCGGGCGACCGCCTCGGCGACGGAGAGCTGTCGCTCCACTCCCGAGGTCTGGAGGACGATCCCGACCCGGTCGCGCAGATCGCGGGAGCCGGACGCCGGGTCATGGCCGAGCACCTCGACACGACCACCGCTGCGGGTGCGGAGCCCCTCGAGGACCTCGACCGTGGAGGTCTTGCCGGCCCCGTTCTCACCGAGAAGCGCGTAGACCTCCCCTCGTCCGATCTCGAGGTCGACCCCGTCGACGGCCCGCACCGGGCCGTAGTCGACGATGAGCCCCTCGACGGAGATGACGCTCATTCGACCACCCCGAGCGGGGCATCGTTGCGAAGGTGCTCGGCCGCGGGCACGAAGTAGTTGAGGAGCTCAGCGGCGACCTCGGCCCCATCGGGTCGTCCCTCGCAGACCCGCTCGACGGCACCGGCCATATGGACGAGCCAGCGATCGCGCTCGGCCTCACCGACATGGAACGGCATGTGCCGCATACGCAACCTCGGATGCCCGCGCGCCTCCATGTAGGTGGTCGGTCCACCCCAGTACTGGATCAGGAAGAGCCGGAGACGGTCCTTGGCCGGTTCGAAGTCCGGGTAGTCGGGGTAGAGCGGGGCGAGGAGCTCGTCGGTCGCGACGCCCTCGTAGAACGCGGCGACCAGGTCATCGAAGAAGTCGGGACCGACTCGGTCGTAGAGCATCTCCGGATCGGTGGCCACACGGCGAGCCTAGGGAGTCTCAGGAGTCGAAGGTCGGGTCGACCCACTCCTCGAAGATGTCACCGAAGCCGTCGCTCACCCTCTCGGTGAACTCGGGTTCACGCTTGTCGAGGAAGGAGGCGATCCCCTCCCGCACGTCGGCGCTGCGTCCCCGGGTGGCGATCGCGCGGCTGTCGACCCGGTGGGCGGCCATCGGATGCTCGGCCCCGAGCATCCGCCACATCATCTTGCGGGTGGCGGCCACCGAGACGGGAGCGGAGTTCGCCGTCATCCTGCGGGCCAGTTCCCGTGCCGCCGGCACGAGGTCGTCCGGGGCGTGCACGCTGCGCACCAGTCCGCCGTCATGGGCCTCATCGGCATCGAACACCTCGCCCGATGACGCCCATTCCATCGCTCGGGAGATCCCGACGAGCCGCGGCAGGAACCAGCTCGAGGCGGCCTCGGGGACGATGCCGCGCCGGGCGAAGACGAAACCGAACCGCGCGGTGGTGCTCGCGAGGCGAGCATCCATGGGCAGGGTCATCGTGACCCCGACCCCGACCGCTGCCCCGTTGATGGCGCCGATCACCGGCTTGAGCGATTCGAAGATGCGCAGCGCCACCGTGCCGCCTCCGTCTCGGGGCACCCCGTTGGCGCCAATGACGGGGCTTCCGCCCCGCGAGAACGTCTCCTCTCCTGAGGAGAGATCGGCGCCGGCGCAGTAGGCGCGACCGGAGCCGGTGAAGATCACCGCGCGGACGTCGTCGTCGGCATCGGTCCGGTCGAGGGCGTCGAGGATCTCGACGCGCATCCGCTCGGTGAAGGCGTTCATCCGATCGGGGCGCTCGAGGGTGATCGTGGCGATGCCCTCGTCGACCTCGAGGGAGATGTGTCCGTAGTCGGCCGGTTCCATCAGCCCATCCTGATCGATGGGGCCGGTTCGTCCGGCACCGGGTCAGACGTCGAGGAAGCGGGAGGCGGCTGTTCCGGAACCGACCGTGCCGACGATCGACCCGAACACCAAGATGATGAGCGCCACCTGCCACTGGTAGCCGTCGACGACGACGAGAGCGGTCATACCCGAGTTGTCCGGGAAGCCCTGGACCCCGGCGGTCCATCGGTCGTTGATGAACCACAGCGCGCCCGAGGCCAGCACCCCGCCGATGAGGCCGTGCAGGAGGCCCTCGAGCATGAACGGCAACCGGATGAACCAGTCGGTCGCCCCCACGAGTTTCATCACCTCGATCTCGCGTCGTCGCGCGAACATCGCGGTGCGGATCGTGTTCCAGATGAGGAGGGAGGCCGCGGCCATGAGGGCGATCCACAGACCGGTCGTGTAGGTCGAGACGAACCCCTGCAGCTCGCTGATGAGATCGAGTTGCTCCTCGGCGAGCTGCACCGTGTTGACGTTGGGGAGACCGAGGTAGCGGTCGCGGAGACCGCGGAGGATGTCGACCTGGGTGGCATCCATCGGAACCACCTTGTACTGGGTGGTGATGTTCTCCGCCGTCAGCAGTTGACGGGTCGTCGGGTCACCGGCGAGGAGCCGGTCGGCGTCGGCGAGGGAGCAGGTCACGTCGCAGTAGCGCCACGACTCGATGGTGATGCCCTCCTGCTGGACGAGGGCCTCCTCGATGACGGCGCGCTGGGCGTCGCCGGCTCCGGCGTTGACGTGCACGATCATCTCGACCCCGCCCTCCCATTGGGCGAGCAGGTTGTCGAAACCGTGCTGGATGATGAGGGTCAGCCCGAAGATCAGCAGCGACACGGCCGCCGTGATGACCGCGGCGGCGGTGAGGGTGAGGTTGCGCCGAAAGCTCGCCGCCGTCTCGCGCAGCACATAGGCGATGCGGGAGATCACTGGTAGACGCCCCGAGCCTGGTCGCGCACGATGGTGCCGCGGTCGAGCTGGATGACGCGCTTTCGCATCGAGTCGACGATGCGCTGGTCATGGGTGGCCATGACCACCGTCGTGCCGGTCGCGTTGATCCGGTCGAGGAGGCGCATGATGCCCTCGCCGGTGGCCGGATCGAGATTTCCTGTCGGCTCGTCGGCGATGAGGATGAGCGGGCGGTTCACGAAGGCCCGGGCGACAGACACGCGCTGCTGCTCACCACCGGACAGCTGATGCGGGAAGCGGTCCTCCTTGCCGGCGAGGCCGACGAGTTCGAGCACGGCGGGCACCTGTTGGGTGATGACGTGCTTGGGTCGGCCGATCACCTCGAGGGCGAAGGCCACGTTCTCGAAGACCGTCTTGTTGAGCAGGAGCTTGTAGTCCTGGAAGACGTTGCCGATGTTGCGTCGGAGCATGGGCACCCGGTTGGCCGGCATGTCGACGATGTTGCGACCGGCCACCCACACCGCGCCCTCCTCGGGTCGCTCCTGTCGGTTGAGGAGACGGAGCAGGGTCGACTTGCCCGATCCGGACGGCCCGACGAGGAAGACGAACTCCCCTTTGGCCACCTCGAAGCTCGTGTCCCGGAGGGCGGTGACCTCCTCCGAATACGACTTCGTGACGTTCTCGAGCCGGATCATGTCGTTCCGAGGGTAGCGGTGGGGTCGGCGCGGAGAGGGTCAGCTGTGTCCGACGGTCACGCCGAACGGCGCCAGCGGAGGTATCCCTCCATGAACACGTCGAGATCACCGTCGAGCACGGCGGCGACATTGCCCGACTCGACCTCGGTCCGAAGGTCCTTCACCATCTGGTACGGCTGCATGACGTAGGAGCGGATCTGGCTGCCCCAACCGACCTGGGCCTGCTTGCCGGCGATCGAGTCGAGTTCAGCCTGATGCTCCTCCTCGAGCCTCGCGGCGAGCATGGCCTTGAGCCGACCCATCGCCTTCTCACGGTTCTGGAGCTGGGAGCGCTCCTCCTGGGAGGCGGCCACGAGACCGGTCGGCTCGTGGATGAGCCGCACCGCCGATGAGGTCTTGTTGATGTGCTGGCCACCGGCACCGGAGGCGCGGAAGACCTCCATGCGGATGTCGCTCTCGTTGATCTCGAGGTCGGGGGCGTCCATGACCGGCCACACCTGCACCGCGGCGAAGCTCGTCTGGCGGCGACCCTGGTTGTCGAAGGGGCTGATCCGCACCAGTCGGTGGGTGCCCCGCTCGGAGGTCATGAGGCCGTAGGCGTAACGGCCGGTGAGGGTGAACTCAGCGGAGTTGATACCGGCCTCGGTGCCCTCGGAGTAGTAGTTGACCTCGATGCCGAAGTTGCGGTTCTCCGCCCAGCGCGAGTACATGCGGAGCAGCATCTCGGCGAAGTCCTGGGCATCGACGCCGCCGTCCTTTGCGTTGATCTGGACGATGCAGGCGCTGTCATCGTGCTCCCCGGTGAACAGGCTGCGGAGCTCGAGTTGGTCGAGCCGGGCGGAGAGACCGGCGATGGCGGCCGCGATCTCGTCCTCCTGGGTCTCATCGTCGAGTTCGCGGGCCAACTCGTGCAACACCTCCGCGTCGGAGAGGTCGCGGGTGAGGCCATCGTGGATGTCGATGTCGTCCTTGACGGCGGCGTAGTCGCTGTTGACCTGCTTGGCTCGCTCCGCGTCGTCCCACAGGTCGGGCCGACCGATCTCGGCCTCGAGCTCGACGAGCCGGTTGCGGGCCTCATCGATGCCGAGGTAGCCGGTGGCCTCGCTGACGCGACGCGCGACATCGCGCAGGTCCTCGGTGAAGTCGCGCACGGTCGTCCTCAGCCCGCGCCGTGGCAGAGCTTGAACTTCTTGCCCGACCCACACGGGCACGGGGCGTTGCGCGGCGTCTTGTCGAAGGCGTCCTTCACCACGGTCTGCTGCTTGGCCGGGCTGGCGGGGGCCTGGACGGCGGCCGGGGCTCCGCTCGACTCGGCGGCAGCGGCGGCTCTCGCGGTGTCGAAGCCGGTGGTGGTGGCGTCGTCGCTCGAGGTCTCCTGGAGGTTGAGCACCTTCGGGGTGAGCGTCGGCTGCTCGGGTTGGGCCACCTGAACGTGCATGACGTAGCGGACGAAGTCACGGGCGATGCCGGTCATCATCGAGCCGAACATCTGGAAGCCCTCGCGCTGCCATTCGGTGAGCGGGTCCTTCTGGCCCATCGCGCGGAGGTTGATGCCCCCCTGGAGGTAGTCCATCTCCTCGAGGTGCTCGCGCCAGCGCTGGTCGATGATGCGCAGCATGACCTGCCGCTCGACCTGGCGCATGGTGTCCTCGCCGAGCTCGACCTCACGCTGCTCGTAGTGGCCGAGGGCTTCGGCCATGACCGCCGAGCGCAGCTCTTCGGACGAGTCGGCATCGGCCATCGAGTCGGCGGTGAGCGTGGTCGGCCAGTAGAGGGTCAACTCCTTGGCCAAGCCGTCGAGGTCCCATTCGTCGGTCGCGACCGAGGCACAGTTGGTGGCGATGAGGTCGTCGACGGCCTCGCCGAGATACTCGAGGGCGGTCGCCTTCAGGTCCTCGCCGGTCAGGATCTGGTCGCGGCGCCGGTAGATCACCTTGCGCTGCTCGTTCATGACCTCGTCGTACTTGAGGACGTTCTTGCGGACCTCGGCGTTCTTCTGCTCGACGGTGGTCTGGGCGCGTTCGATCGCCTTGGTGACCATCTTCGCCTCGATCGCCTCGTCGTCGTCGAAGCGACCCATGGCCCACTGCAGGGCGCCGGTCGCGAAGAGGCGCATGAGCTCGTCGTCGAGGCTGAGGTAGAAGCGGCTCTCGCCGGGATCGCCCTGACGTCCGGAGCGTCCGCGGAGCTGATTGTCGATGCGTCGTGAGTCGTGGCGCTCCGAGCCGATCACGTAGAGCCCGCCAACTTCGCGGACCCGCTCACCCTCGGCGGCGCACTCGGGCGCGAAGGCGGCGATGTGTCGCTCGAGGCTGGCGAGGGCCGCGGCGCGCTGCTCGCGGAACTCCTCGGGCATCTCCTCGAGGGGGTGCGGGAGGGCGTAGTCGTCGACGAGCAGAGCCTCGTCGAAGCCCTCCTTCAGGACCTCGCGACGGGCGAGCAGTTCCGGGTTGCCCCCGAGGACGATGTCGACACCGCGACCGGCCATGTTGGTGGCGACCGTCACCGATCCAAGGCGACCAGCCTGGGCGACGATCTCGGCCTCTCGGGTGTGCTGCTTGGCGTTGAGGACCTCGTGGGCGATGCCGTGCTCGCGCATCATCCTCGACAGGAGCTCGGACTTCTCGACGCTCACGGTGCCGACGAGGACCGGCTGGCCCTTCTCGTGGCGCTCGACGATGTCGTCGATGACCGCCGAGAACTTGCCCACCTCGCCCTTGTAGATCAGGTCGGCCTGGTCGAGACGGGCGACCGGCCGGTTGGTCGGGATCGGCACCACCCCGAGGCCGTAGGTGCCCATCAGCTCCGCCGCCTCGGTGGAGGCCGTTCCGGTCATGCCCGCGAGCTTGGAGTACATGCGGAAGTAGTTCTGCAGGGTGATCGTCGCGAGGGTCTGGTTCTCCTCCTTGATCTTCACCCCCTCCTTGGCCTCGACCGCCTGGTGGATGCCCTCCGACCAGCGGCGTCCGTCGAGGATGCGTCCGGTGAACTCGTCGACGATCTTCACCTCGCCGCCCTGGACGATGTAGTCCTTGTCGCGCCGGTAGAGCTCCTTGGCCTTGAGCGCCACGGTGAACTGGTGGACGAGGTTGGCCTGCACATCGTCGTAGAGGTTGTCGACCTCGAGTGCCGCCTCGACCTTGGAGATGCCGGCCTCGAGGGGTACGACCACCCGCTTGTCCTCCTCGACCTCGTAGTCGACGTCGCGCTCGAGGGTGCGGACGATGGAGGCGAACCGGAAGTAGAGCTTCGCGGCGTCGCCGACCCGGCCGGAGATGATGAGCGGGGTCCGGGCCTCATCGATGAGGATCGAGTCGACCTCGTCCACGATGCAGAACTCGTGACCCCGCTGGACCTTGTCCTCGAGGCGTCCGGCCATGTTGTCGCGGAGGTAGTCGAAACCGAGCTCGTTGTTGGTGCCGTAGGTGATGTCGCACCCGTAGTTGCGGCGCTTCTCCGCTGGACTGGTCTGGAAGCCGGGGATCACGAGACCGACATTCAGACCGAGCCACCGGTGCACCTGGCCCATCCATTCGGCGTCGCGTCGGGCGAGGTAGTCGTTGACGGTGACCAGGTGGACGCCCTGGCCGGAGAGACCGTTCAGATAGGCGGGCAGGGTGGAGACCAGGGTCTTGCCCTCGCCGGTGCGCATCTCGGCCACCCACCCGAAGTGGAGGGCGGCTCCACCCATCATCTGGACGTCGTAGTGACGCTGACCGAGGACCCGGTCGGCGGCCTCGCGGGTGACCGCGAAGGCCTCGATGAGGAGGTCGTCGAGGGTCTCACCTCGGTCGAGGCGGGAACGGAACTCGGCTGTCTTGGCCTTGAGCGAGTCGTCGTCGAGCCGGCGGTACTCGTCCTCGAGGGCCCCGATGTCGGGGACGATGCCCTGGAGGGCCTTCAGTTTCTTTCCCTCGCCGGCGCGAAGGATGCGATCGAGGACTCCCATGCCCGAGCGAGCCTACCGGCGGGGCTCGGCCGGCTCCCCGGAGATCAGGCGGCCTGCTTGATGTGTCGTCGCTGACCCGTCGGACGCCTCCGGGTGCGCACCGGGGTGCCGGCGACCGCGACCGAGAGCACATTGCTCGCTCCGACCGACCGCAGGGCCGCGGACGCGGAGCCGAGCGTGGCTCCGGTGGTCGCGATGTCGTCGACGAGCAACACCGATCGGCCCGGCCGGTCGAGACGCGCGCGGAAGCCGGGTGCCTGCAGGCGCTCGGACCGGGAGAGGCCGGTCTGGGGGCCGGAGTGCTCCTCGCGGGTGAGGAGCCGCCGACACGGGAGACCCAGCTGACGGGCGAGGTGTCGGGCGATGAGCTCGGCCTGGTCGAAGCCCCGCTGACGGCGCCGGGCGTCTCCAGTGGGGGCCCACGTGACGACGTCGATGTCGATCCCGGGCCGCACCCCGGCCTGCGCCAGACGTCGTCGCA
>Ga0255761_10004099_pt1 | contig 13032 bp, 10 predicted proteins | sample 071ome_29_FD_179961 | JGI IMG/M metagenome (GOLD analysis project Ga0255761, IMG submission 179961) | Coastal salt marsh microbial communities from the Groves Creek Marsh, Skidaway Island, Georgia - 071407BT metaG (version 2) | ecosystem: Environmental > Aquatic > Marine > Intertidal zone >... | reverse complement strand
CTGCTTCCAGGCTGCCGACAAGAGAATCCAGTCCCATGGCGCGCGCACTGCTGATGGTGGCCATCTCCAGTGCATAACTGGCAGGAACCGCTGACGCGTCCTCGGCAACGGCCTTGCCCAGCATTGCGGCCAGTTGCATCTCACCGAACATATCCAGGTCATTGTTGCTGGCCGCGCCATCCGTTCCCAGGGCGACGTTTACCTTGTGACGCCGCAATTTTTCTACCTCACAGAATCCGCTGGCGAGTTTGAGGTTGGAGGAGGGGCAGTGCACAACGCTGGCACCCTGTTCCGCCAGCGCCTGCATCTCAGCCTCGGTCAATTGCGTGGCATGGACGCAAACGAGTCGGGGGCTGATCAAGCCGAGCTCAGCCATGCGTTGCAGTGGGCGCCTGCCATCGGCAGCGATGGCGTCGGCAACTTCCTGTGCAGTTTCATGCATGTGGATGTGAATCGGCACGTCCAACTCTTCCGCGAGCACCGCGATTTTTCGCAGGGGCTCATCCGACACGGTATAGGGAGCGTGAGGACCGAATGCGCTGTAGATGAGTTCGCTGCTGCGGTAATCGTCGTGTAGCTGGGTGGCCTTGCTGATGTATTCATCGGCATCCTGTGCCCAGGCCGTGGGGAAATCCAGAACCGGACTGGCCAGTTGCACGCGCATGTGGGCATCGGCAGCGGCACGCGCCACTTCATCGGGAAAGAAGTACATGTCGGCGAAACAGGTTGTACCCCCGGCTATCATCTCCGCCATGGCGAGCAGTGCCCCTTCATGGACAAACCTGGCGCTGACATAGTTGCTTTCCAGCGGCCAGATTCGTTCCTCCAGCCACTGCTTGAGCGGAATATCATCGGCAATGCCCCTGAACAGCGCCATGGCGGAGTGGCCGTGGGCGTTGACCAGTCCGGGCATCAGCACGTGGTGAGGGAGTGACACGGATTCCGAGGCCTGGTAGCGCTGCTTGAACTCCCGGGTAGGCCCGATCGCCAGAATCTTCCTGTCTTTTATCGCCACGCTGTGGTTTTCCAGCACCACACCCCGGGGTACGACCGGGATGATCCAGGCGCTGCTTATCAACAAGTCGATCGCTGTTTTGTCTGATTGATCCAAGGAAAACCTCTCCGCTGGTTACTGGGCTGGCAGCACCGTCCCGAAGACTGCCCCGTGAGCCGAAAATCGCTCCGCAAGGGAGTAATTTGAGGGCGGCGATTATACCCATTTTGATGATAAAGTGCGCCCCCGTATCGAGGCCGGGAAGTGATTCGCAAGTTGCTGAATTTAATGGGGAAAATTCTCGATTTTTTGACCCGTTTGGGTGTCATTTCAAGCCCGGAATATGGTACACTTTCAGCCTCGGTATGAAGCCCGATCGGGGCCTCGAAATGAGCTTGCCTGGCGCCAGAAAAATACGCGGCTGGACCCTCGAAATCAGTAAAAAAATTGCATCGGAACGCCGATAACAATACAGAATACAGGACCGAATTCGATAGCAAACGAGATGCCTACGCAATTGCTACTACGCCATTTTACCCAGCGCGTTACCCAACTCAGCGATTCCCTCACGAAACCCGACGAAGTCTAGGAAAGATCTGATCTATGTCTGAATTTGCCAAGCAGGTCTTGCCTGTTGCATTAGAAAGCGAAATGCGCGAGTCGTATCTCGCCTATGCCATGAGCGTGATTGTCGGAAGGGCGCTGCCAGACGTACGCGATGGCCTGAAGCCGGTGCATCGTCGGGTCCTGTTCGCGATGAACGTGCTTTCGAACGACTACAACAAGCCCTACAAGAAGTCTGCCCGTGTGGTGGGTGATGTTATTGGTAAATACCACCCCCACGGCGATTCTGCCGTCTACGACACCATCGTCCGTATGGCCCAGAATTTCTCACTGCGTTATCCGCTGGTGGATGGGCAGGGCAATTTTGGTTCCATCGATGGCGATGCCGCCGCCGCCATGCGTTATACAGAGATTCGCATGGCCAAGATCGCCCATGATCTGCTGGCCGATCTCGACAAGGAAACCGTCGATTTCTCGGAAAATTATGATGGCACCGAGCTAATCCCCGATGTCCTGCCAACCCGGGTACCGGCGCTGCTGGTGAACGGTTCGTCCGGTATCGCCGTCGGTATGGCGACCAATATACCACCCCACAATCTCAGTGAAGTGATACATGGCGCTATCGCCTTGCTGGACAATCCGGATCTGGATGTGGATGCCCTGATGGAGCATATACAGGGTCCGGACTTCCCCACCGCCGGCATAATCAACGGTAAGGCCGGCATCGTGCAGGCCTATCGCACGGGCAGGGGCAGGATCTACGTCCGCGCCAAAGCAGAAATCATCGACAATGAGAAGACTGGCAAACAGAGCATCATCGTCACGGAGATTCCCTACCAGCTGAACAAGGCGCGCCTGATCGAACGTATCGCCGAACTGGTCAAGGACAAGAAAATCGAAGGTATTACCGAGCTGCGCGATGAATCCGACAAGGATGGCCTGCGCATCGTCATCGAGTTGCGCAAGGGCGAGATGGGCGAGGTGATACTCAATAATCTCTATGCCCAGACCCAGATGCAGTCCGTGTTTGGTATCAACATGGTGGCCCTGGTCGATGGCCAGCCCCGCCTGCTTAACCTCAAGGAAATGCTCGATGCCTTCCTGCGCCATCGCAGGGAAGTCGTCTCGCGGCGCACTACCTATCTGCTGCGCAAGGCGCGGGAGAGAGGTCACGTGCTGGAAGGCCTGGCCGTTGCCCTGGCGAATATCGATGCGGTTATCGAACTGATCAAGACATCTCCGTCCTCCGCCGAGGCCAAGGAAAAACTGCTCGCTCGCTCCTGGAAATCGGACAGCGTGCTGACGATGCTGGGCGCGGTGGGTGCCGATGCCTGCCGTCCCGACAACCTGCCCGATCAGTATGGGCTGAAAGATGCCGAATATTACCTGTCGCCGGAACAGGCGCAGGCCATTCTCGAGTTGAGGCTGCATCGCCTGACCGGGCTGGAACACGAAAAACTGATCAACGACTACAAAGAGTTGCTGGTCCAGATCGCAGACTATATCGATATCCTCGAGAACCGCTCCCGACTCATCTCCGTGGTCCGGGAAGAGATGGAAGCGCTGTTGAACGAATACGGCGACGAGCGACGCACCGAGATTGTGGGTTCGCAGCAGGATCTCACCGCGGAAGACCTGATTTCCGAAGAAGATCGTGTGGTCACCATCTCCCAGGGCGGCTATGCAAAATCCCAGCCGCTGGCAGACTATTCTGCTCAGCGTCGTGGCGGCATGGGCAAGGCTGCCGCCACGGTGAAGGACGAGGATTTCGTCGAGCATCTGCTGATAGCCAATACCCACGACACGCTGCTGTGCTTCAGCAGTGTGGGTAAGGTGTATTGGTTGAAGGTCTACCAGATACCTGTGGCCAGCAGAACGTCCAGGGGCAAGCCCATCATCAATATCCTGCCACTGGAAGAGAACGAACGAATTACCAATATGCTGCCGGTGAGCGAATACACCGAGAACCACTTCGTGTTCATGGCGACCGCCAACGGCACGGTGAAGAAAACGGCCCTGGATAATTTCGCCCGCCAGCGCAGCGTTGGCCTCAGGGCCATCGAACTGGACGAAGGCGATGAACTGGTAGGCACGGCAATTACCGATGGCAGCAGAGATGTGATGCTGGTGAGCAGCAGCGGCAAGGCGATTCGCTTCGCAGAGAGTGATGTCCGTCCCATGGGCAGAACCGCCAGGGGAGTGCGGGGTATTCGCATGGCGGATGGCTTCAGCATGATCGCATTGATCATTCCCGCGGAGGGTAAACAGATCCTCACGGTCAGTGAGAACGGATACGGCAAGCGAACCAATACCGAGGAATTTCCCCAGTATGGGCGCGGCGGCCAGGGTGTTATCGCCATGCAGACCAGTAAGCGCAATGGCGCCGTGGTAGGCGCGGTGCAGGTCACCGACAACGAGGAGATCATGCTTATCTCGGACAAGGGTACCCTGGTGCGTACCCGGGTTGCCGAGGTCTCGGTACAGGGCAGGAACACCCAGGGCGTGCGACTCATCAAGTTGAAGGAAGGTGAGGCGCTCGTAGGACTGGAGCGTGTCGAAGAGCCCAGTGAGGAAGACGTCGAAGAAGCTGTTTCAGCGGCGGAACAAACTGGCGAGGCAGCTTCTGCCGGTGTACCCGATGAAGAGCCCTCAGCGGATAAAGAGCCCTCAGCGGATGAAGAGCCCCCAGCCGATCCCGAAACCGACGACTAAGTGCCAGGTCGCATACTACAGCGCTAAACGAAACCAGCCTGGCAGGCTGGCCAGGATTTCAATTGAAAGCTAAGCCCACAGTTGCCTATCTGGGTCCGGCAGGAACCTTTACCCAGGCGGCCGCCCTCAATCATTTCGGTGATACGATCACGCTGAAATCATGCGTCACCATTGGGGATGTGTTTACCCGTGTCGAATCCGGAGCCGTCGATTTTGGCGTGGTGCCGGTAGAAAATTCGACGGAGGGAATCGTCAATAACACCCAGGACTGCCTGATAGACAGCAAGGTAAAGATATGTGGTGAAGAGATCATCCCGATTCATCATCACCTGCTGGTGGATGCCAGTAGTCCTGACATGACCATCAAACGCATAGCTTCCCACCAGCAGTCTCTGGCCCAGTGCCGGGGTTGGTTGCAGAAGCATTATCCCGATGTGGAACTGGTGGAGTGTTCAAGCAATGCCGAAGCCGCGGCCTCGGTAGATGCCGATAACGGCACCGCCGCTATTGCCGGTGACCTGGCCGCTGCGACATACCACTTGCATGTCAGGGATCGCGCAATTCAGGACCAGGACCATAACAGTACCCGCTTTCTCATTCTGGGCTCCGACCCCGTGCCTGCCACGGGCCGGGACAAGACCAGTGTGCTCATCTACACGGCCAACAAGCCAGGTGCGCTGTTCCGCGTGTTGGAACCCTTTGAGAACTTACAGATCAGTCTGACCAAGATCGATTCCAGGCCATCCAAGCGACAGGCCTGGGAATATGTATTCTTCATCGACTTCGAGGGACACGAAGCTGACGCGAGGGTGCAGGATCTGTTTGCACGTCTTGCCGACAGGACTGAAGAAATCAAGGTGCTGGGTTCCTATCCGGCGTTCGCGAAATAACACGGATAAATAGTCAGCATCCGGGATCTTTCCATTGGACGAGCAAAAGACATTAATCGCAGGGTTGGGGCTAATCGGGGGCAGTCTCGCTTCCGCGCTGCGCAAGAATGATCCTGAGTGCATATTGCTGGGCGCTGACAGCAATGCGGCGTCTGTAGCGGCCGCCCTGGAATCAGGAGTGATCAATCAGGGTGGTGAGCTGGAAGAGTTGCTTCCGAAAGCCGACCTGTTGGTACTGGCGCTGCCGCCCCTGGCCATCTCCGGTATCGTGAACCTGGTGGCGAGCAAGGTCTCGCCGACCTGTGTCATCACCGATGTAGGTAGCGTCAAGTCGCACATTATAGAAGCGGTAAACAGCCTGGGTGCCGATTTCAGTGCCCGATTCGTGCCTGGTCACCCGATCGCAGGTTCGGAACAGAGTGGCTTCTCTGCGGCGAAATCCGATCTCTTTGCGCAGCGCAAGGTCATTCTCACTCCCCAGCGACACACCGCGCCGACGGCGATTGCCAGAGTGAACGCGATGTGGCGCAAGGCCGGGGCCGAGATCCTGGGCATGTCGCCAGGCCGCCATGACCGGGTGCTGGCTGCCACCAGCCATCTGCCGCACCTGCTGGCCTATGCAATCGTGGATATGCTCCTGCACACGGAGGACAGCGATGACATCTTTCGCTACGCGGCGGGCGGGTTTGCCGATTTCAGCAGGGTGGCCTCCAGCAATGCGAGGATGTGGTCCGATATTTTTGCCGCCAACAGCGAGGCAACTGTCGCGGTGCTGGACGACTACATCGCCAACCTGGAATCGCTGAAGCGACGCATACAGAACCGCGACCTCGAAGGCATGATGGCAATCTTCGAGCGAGCCAAGCAGACGCGCGATAATTTTATCAAGAAGCATTACAACACCGGAAAAGATTCTATGGATAGCCCATCTCGAGAAGTCGTATTCAAGGTTGAGCCCGGGGGTTCAGTGGCAGGAAAACTGCGGGTTCCCGGAGACAAATCGATTTCTCATCGCTCGGTTATTTTCGGTTCGCTGGCAGACGGCATCACCGAGGTTACAGGCTTCCTTGAGGGTGAAGATGCCCTTAACACCGTGGCTGCATTCAGGGAAATGGGCGTAACCATTATCGGGCCTGAGCAGGGTAGTCTCACGATTTACGGCGTGGGCAAGCACGGCTTGCAGGCGCCACGTAAACCACTTTACATGGGCAATTCCGGAACGGCGATGCGCCTCATGGCCGGCTTGCTGGCGGCGCAGGATTTCGAGAGTGAATTGAGTGGGGATGAATCGCTGAGTGGTCGTCCCATGGGGCGGGTGGCCGACCCCTTGCGCGAGATGGGCGCGGCTATTGAAACAGCCGCCGGCGGCACACCGCCGTTGCGTATCAGGGGCAGCAAGCTAAAGGCAATCGACTACACCATGCCGGTGGCCAGTGCCCAGGTCAAATCCTGCCTGCTGCTGGCCGGGCTGTATGCCGAGGGTCTTACCCGCATTACCGAGCCGGCGGTCTGCAGGGATCACACGGAACGCATGCTGACCGGCTTCGGCGTCGAAGTAGGGGGCGGCTATCCCGACCCCACTGTCACCCTCAGGGAGGGGCAACGCCTGACCGCCACCAGCATCGAGGTCCCAGCCGACATCTCCTCGGCCGCATTCTTCCTGGTTGCTGCCTCGATCGCCCCGGGATCGGACCTTACCCTGGAGCATGTGGGTATCAATCCAACCCGCATCGGTATCATTACCATCCTGCAGCAGATGGGTGCCAACTTGAGCCTGCACAATGAGCGGGTAGTGGGCGGTGAGCCGGTGGCCGATATCCGGGTGCAGCACGCCAATCTCAGGGGAATCGAGATCGATCGCGCCCTGGTACCCCTGGCCATCGATGAATTTCCTGTGCTCTTCGTGGCCGCCGCCTGCGCGCAGGGTGAGACCCTGTTGCGGGGTGCGGAAGAACTACGGGTGAAGGAGAGTGACCGACTGGACGCCATGGCCCAGGGTCTGCAATCCCTTGGGGTTGAACTGGAGACCTATCCGGATGGAATTCGTATTCAGGGCGGCACGCTGGGTGGAGGCGTCATCGACAGCCACGGTGACCACAGGATAGCCATGGCTTTCGCCGTTGCGGCCCTGCGTGCCCGGGACGCCATTACCATCAGGAATTGCCAGAACGTGGCCACATCGTTCCCGGGTTTCGCCGAAGTCGCCCGTGACGCAGGCCTGGCGCTGAGCGAGACCCTGGAATGAGCGAAGAGGCTTCACAGGTACCGGTAATCGCCATCGATGGCCCCTCGGGTACCGGCAAGGGTACGGTGGCAGATCATGTTGCCAAGTCCCTCGGTTTTCACCTGCTGGACAGCGGTGCCCTGTACCGGGTGCTGGGAATCGCGGTGGCGAAGCGAGGAATAGACCTCGATGATGTTGAGGCCGTGGCCGCCGTCGCCAGGGACCTGGACCTGGAATTCGGCGCCAGCGGACCGGGTTCCATTCACCTCAACGGGGAAGACGTCAGCCTCGAAATCCGCACCGATCTGGGCAGTGACATGGCGTCCAGGGTTGGCGCTATCCCGCAAGCCCGGGAAGCCCTGCTCCAGCGCCAGTTGGCCTTCCGAAAACCGCCGGGTCTGGTGGCGGACGGGCGCGATATGGGCACGGTCGTTTTTCCCGATTCCGTGCTCAAAATTTACCTCACGGCCAGCGCCGAGGAGAGGGCGAACAGGCGATATAAGCAGTTGATAGATAAGGGAATCGATGTTAAGCTGCCCGCCCTTTTGCAGGACCTGAAGGAGCGTGACGCCCGCGATAGCGAGCGCAGCATCTCTCCTCTGAAACCGGCTGCTGATGCTTTCGTCCTCGATACTACTACACTGTCAGAGAAACAGGTGATGGATCGGGTCATGGACATGGTGTCCAAAGCACTCGCTTAAGCCTGAATCAATGTCAGCCCCGCAAAGGAAACCGGTGTTCTCACTTGACTCCCCCAGCCTCGGCAAGTGTGGAATGTAAAGCAATTACCCCCGCGACTGCTGGATCGCAACAATATTTACAAAGTTTTTAAGTAAATTTTGTAAATATCTGTTTTTATTGGATTATTAAATGAGCGAAAGTTTTGCAGATCTGTTCGAACAGAGTTTGAACGAGATCGATATGACCCCTGGTGCCATCGTAACTGGTACCGTAATTGACATCGATTCTGACTGGGTAACGGTACACGCCGGCCTCAAATCTGAAGGTGTCATTCCCCGCAACCAATTCCTCGATGAGCAGGGCAATCTGCCACTGGCGATTGGCGATGAAGTTAAAGTCGCGCTGGAAACCGTGGAAGACGGTTTCGGCGAAACCCGTCTGTCCCGTGAGAAGGCCAAGCGCGCCGAATCCTGGATGGAACTGGAAGCAGCCTACGAGAAGAACGATATCGTCACCGGTGTCATCAATGGCAAGGTGAAGGGCGGTTTCACCGTAGACCTGAACAATATTCGTGCATTCCTGCCAGGCTCCCTGGTGGACGTGCGCCCCGTGCGCGATACCCTGCATCTGGAAGGCCAGGAGCTGGAATTCCGTTTGATCAAGCTGGATCGCAAGCGCAATAACGTGGTGGTTTCCCGCCGTGCCGTACTGGAATCCGTCAGCACCGAAGAGCGCGATGCGCTGCTGGAGAAACTGCAGGAAGGTATTTCCGTCAAGGGTATCGTGAAGAACCTGACCGACTACGGTGCCTTCGTGGACCTGGTGTCGATGGCCTGCTGCATATCACCGATATGTCCTGGAAGCGCATCAAGCATCCGAGCGAAATCGTCAATGTGGGCGATGAGATCGATGTGAAGGTCCTGAAATACGACCGCGATCGCAACCGTGTATCCCTCGGCCTCAAGCAACTGGGTGAAGATCCCTGGGTGGCCATCAAGCAGCGCTATCCGGAGAACACCCGGGTCAAGGCTGTGGTTACCAACCTCACCGACTACGGCTGCTTCGCCGAGCTGGAAGAGGGTGTTGAAGGACTGGTTCACGTGTCCGAAATGGACTGGACCAACAAGAACATCCACCCCTCCAAGGTCGTGAATCTGGGCGATGAAATCGATGTGATGATTCTCGACATCGACGAAGAGCGTCGTCGTATTTCCCTCGGTATCAAGCAGTGCTTCCAGAATCCCTGGGACGGCTTCGCCGAGAATTTCAACAAGGGCGACAAGATCAGCGGCAGCATCAAGTCCATCACTGATTTCGGCATCTTCATCGGCCTCGATGGCAACATCGACGGACTGGTTCACCTGTCCGACATCTCCTGGGATGAGACCGGCGAAGAGGCTGTGCGCAACTACAAGAAAGGTGATGAGATCGAGACCGTTATTCTGTCCATCGACCCGGAACGTGAGCGCATCTCACTCGGCATCAAGCAACTGGAAGATGATCCTTTCATGAACTATGCCTCCGAGTTTGAGAAAGGCAGCATCGTGAAAGGCACCGTCACCTCCGTAGATGCCAAGTCTGCCACGCTGTCTCTTGGCGAAGGCATCGAGGGTGTGCTGCGCGCATCTGAGATCAGCCGCGACAAGGTTGAAGATGCTCGTAATGCATTGAAAGAAGGCGATGAGATCGAGGTCAAGATCGTCAGCGTCGATCGCAAGAACAGGGTGTTGAGCCTGTCTGTCAAGGCGATCGAAATCGATGATGAGAAGGCGGCTATCCTGGAGCACAAGAACCAGGAAGCTGCCGATGTGTCTCCGGGTACCATCGGTGACCTCATCAAGGCCGAGATGGATAAAAGTTAATTCTTTTAATAAATCAAAGGTTTATGGTAGCCTACCCGGGTTATCGGATAAGCCTCGGCAAGCCCGGCAGGAAATCCCTGTCGAATGCCGCTGAACAGGGTAGCCGTCCCCCCGGGGCGGCTACCTGAATCAAGGCAGCGGCATCCGCGGTAAGAAGACGGCGGTATATAGAGCGGTATATAGAAAGACAGGGGATAAAAATGACAAAGTCTGAACTGATCGACCGTATCGCAAGCAAGCAGACACAGCTTTCATCCAAGGATGTTGAGCTGGCGGTCAAGGCTGTTATCGAATACATGTCTCAGGTGCTCGCCGACGGTGGGCGAATCGAGATTCGCGGTTTCGGCAGTTTTTCCTTGCACTACAGGGTGCCAAGAATTGGTCGTAACCCGAAGACTGGCACCCCCGTTGCACTGAGTGGCAAGTATGTACCGCACTTCAAGCCCGGCAAGGAATTGCGAGATCGGGTGAATAACAGCATGCTGGCTGAGCAACAGTTCTAGTCGCCAAATCAGGCGCTACCGGACTCTGATCCTCATACGAAACGGCATGACTCATTGAGTCATGCCGTTTTTATTTAGGCAAATTAATTTCCAGTAGATTGATTTCGCTCTACTAACTTCAACCATCGACTTGAATTAAACTTCATGAGAGTTCAATCGGGATTGCAGGAATGCGCAAGTTAGGCAATCTATTCTCAGGTCTGTTTCTTGTACTGGTCTTTGTCGCCAGTATCACCTTCTCCTATTTTAATGCGACTCCCGTGGCGATCAGTTTTGGCAACCTGGAGTTTCCCGCCTTGCCCGTGTCGGTCTGGATAATCGGCGCGTTCGTGAGTGGTGGCATCATCGGGCTATTGCTTGGCTTGGGCATCTTTCGACAGCTCCGCTCGCGCTCCGAGATGCGGCGCATGAAGAAAGAGCTGACTGCGGCAAAACAGGAGCTCAAGCAGTTACGCTCCGTATCCCTGAGGGACCGGCAGTAACATGGCTAACCTGGAAATCTATGTTCTCCTGCTGTTTGCTGTGATCGCCGGCTGGCTGCTGGGTCGCTTCGGTGATCGCAGGCTCACAAGGCCACGGCAGTCCGGCACCGATGTGCAGGATATTTTTCGCGATTATTTCGTGGGCCTGAACTATTTGCTGAACGATGAGCCCGATGAAGCCATCGACACCTTCATCCGGGCACTGGAAGTTGACAGCGACACTATAGAGACTCACCTGGCGCTGGGCTCATTGCTGCGCAGACGGGGCAAGGTGGACAAGGCGATAAAAGTGCACCAGACCCTCCTGGCCCGGCCGGGCCTGGAAAGCAGCTTCTTCGATTCCACCCGTATCCAGTTATCCCTGGACTATATTGCGGCTGGACTGCTGGATCGGGCCGAGAGACTCCTGAAGGAAATCCTGGAGGACGATCGGGCGTCGAAATGGGAAGCCCTGCGTCACCTGATTACCATTTACCAGACCGAGAAAGAATGGGAACTCGCGGTGGAGTATTCCCAGCGGCTGCTGGTGAATCCCGTCTACAAGAAGGACCCCAAGACCCTGTCGGTCGCGGCGCATTATTGCTGCGAGCTCGCGCTTGCTGCCATGCAGGAACAGCAGTCCGGCAGGGCTCGGCAATGCATCAAGCGTGCATTCGGCTTCGATCGCAAGCACTCGCGGGCCAGCCTCGTGCTGGCGACACTGGAACAGAAGCTGGGCAACTATCAGCAGGCTATCAAGGAACTGGTACGCGCTCGCGCGACCCGGCCTGATTACACTCAACTGGTAATCCAGCCGCTTCATGATTGCCACGAGCAACTTGGTATAATGCGTGAGCTGGAATCCCTGTTGACCCGGATGCATCAGGAGTCGCCGCATCCCGAACTGGTGTTGGCCCTGACGCGATTAAAACGGCAAAACCAGGGTTCAGAAGCGGCCTTCCTGTTTCTCAGTGGCCAACTGGCGCAGCATGCAAGCCTGGAGGGCGTAAAAGAATTGCTGCAGCTGAAAATGGGTTCCGGGGATACACAGTCTGATGCAGGCTTGCAGGCTGTGCCGCAGATTCTCGATGCGTTACAGAATCAAAGGGCAGCACACCAGTGCACCCATTGCGGTTATGAATCCAGGAGCCTTTACTGGCTCTGCCCCAGCTGCCAACAGTGGGACAGCATCAGGCCGCGGGTAGAGAAGGTCACTTGATCAGGGGCTCCTCAATAGGGGCAGCGAGCGCCAGCTTGCACAATCCATCACTCAAACCAGGGAAATTGTCTTGGAAAAACCAATCATCATCGCCATGGATTTCGATACCGAGGAATCCGCACTCAGCTTGCTCGACCAGTTGGATCCGCAAAAATGCCGGGTAAAGATCGGCAAGGAACTGTTCACCCTGGCGGGGCCGCAATTCGTCAGGAACGTGATCGGGCGTGGCTTCGATGTCTTCCTCGACCTCAAGTTTCATGACATCCCCAATACGGTCGCGCGCGCTTCCAGGGTGGCAGCCGACCTGGGTGTGTGGATGCTGAATGTCCATGCCTCGGGGGGCAGGGCGATGATGGAAGAGACCCACAAGGCCCTCGCCGACTATGGAAACGACAAGCCCCTGCTGATCGCGGTCACGGTGCTCACCAGTCTCGCCGACTCCGATCTGCGGGAAATCGGCTTCGAGCGCTCTCCTGCTGAGCAGGTGAGCAAACTGGCGGCACTGACCAGGGATTGTGGCCTCGATGGCGTCGTCTGTTCTGCGGCGGAGGCACCGGCACTCAGGTCCCAGTCCGGAAGTGATTTCATCCTGGTAACACCGGGAATTCGTCGCCCCGAGGATGCCCGGGGAGACCAGAAGCGGGTCATCGGACCCGCCGAGGCCATTCAGTCAGGCAGCAGTTACCTGGTCGTGGGCAGGCCCATAACCCGGGCCGAGTCACCACTGCAGGCGCTTGAGGCGTTTAATTCGGCCGTGGCTGGCGTTCGCTAGCACCTGGACTAGACTGAACCCGGCAACAATTGGGTTGCGATTCAACCACTGATAAGGATATTGGTATGTCTCGTCTTTCACTACTGGGCGCACTGTGTGCGCTACTCTTTGGACTCTTTTCCACCTCTGTTCTCGCTGCGGAATCTCCCC
>Ga0255761_10004096_pt1 | contig 13036 bp, 8 predicted proteins | sample 071ome_29_FD_179961 | JGI IMG/M metagenome (GOLD analysis project Ga0255761, IMG submission 179961) | Coastal salt marsh microbial communities from the Groves Creek Marsh, Skidaway Island, Georgia - 071407BT metaG (version 2) | ecosystem: Environmental > Aquatic > Marine > Intertidal zone > Salt... | reverse complement strand
CCTCCCAGCCCGGCTCAAAGGCCCGCACCTCTTCCAGGAAGAGGGCGTAGCGCCAGGCGTACTCCGCCCGTTCGGCGAGGGGAAGGTCTTCCTCGCCCACCAGGAGCCAGCCCGCGAGGAGGCCCGCGTACCCCTGGGCCTCGAGGGCCACCTGGCGGAGGGCTTCCTTCCCGCCCCTTTCCAGGGTGGCGTAGGGCTCGGGCAGGCCCTGGGCCCGGCAGGCGGCAAGGAGGAGGAGGAGAAGGAGCCAGCGCACGCCTTAGAGCTTAGGCCCCTCCCCTGAGAAGCGGAAAAGAGCCAATCCTTCCCACAAGGAAAGGCCTCTGGCGGAAGGAGGGGAGGCGGGCTTAACCTGGGGAGGCTTATGGAAGGCCGTATCCCCCCCCACAGCCTCGAGGCGGAGCAGAGCGTCCTGGGGGCGATCCTCCTGGACTATCAAGTCCTGGACGAGATTGAGGGCCTGCTCCCCACCCCCGAGGCCTTCTACGCCGAGGCCCACCGCAAGATCTACGCCGCCATGCAGGGCCTGAGGGCCGAGGGCAGCCCCGTGGACCTGGTGACCCTCGCCGAGGAGCTTTCCCGCCGGGGGGAGCTGGACGGGGTGGGGGGGATCAGCTACCTGATGCAGCTTTCCGAGGCCACCCCCACCGCCGCTTACGCCGAGCACTACGCCCGCATCGTGGCGGAGAAGTGGACCCTGCGCAGGCTCATCCAGGCGGCCGGGGAGGCCATGCGCCTCGCCTACGAGGAGGCGGGAAGCCTGGACGAGATCCTGGACCAGGCGGGGAAGCGGATCCTGGAGGTGGCCCTGGCCCAGACGGAGGTGGAGGCCCGCTCCATGCGGGAGCTCGTCCACGAGACCTTTGAGCACATTGAGGCCCTCTTCCAGAACAAGGGGGAGACCGCCGGGGTGCGCACGGGCTTCAAGGAGCTGGACCAGCTCATCGGCACCCTCGCCCCCGGCTCCCTGAACATCATCGCCGCCCGCCCCGCCATGGGGAAGACCGCCTTCGCCCTCACCATCGCCCAGCACGCCGCCCTCAAGGAGGGGGTGGGGGTGGGGATCTACTCCCTGGAGATGCCCGCGGCCCAGCTCGTCCTCCGGATGATGTGCTCCGAGGCCCGCATTGACATGAACCGGGTCCGGCTCGGCCAGCTTTCCGACCGGGACTTCTCCCGCCTCGTGGACGTGGCGGGCCGGCTTTCCGAGGCCCCCATCTTCATTGACGACACCCCCGACCTGACCCTCATGGAACTCCGCGCCCGGGCCCGGAGGCTCAGGAGCCAGCACAACGTGGGCCTGATCATCATAGACTACCTCCAGCTCATGTCGGGGCCCGGAGGGGGGCAGAAGGGGGAGAACCGGCAGCAGGAGATCGCCGCCATCTCCAGGGGGCTCAAGGCCTTGGCCCGGGAGCTCGGCGTGCCGGTGATCGCCTTAAGCCAGCTCTCCCGGGCGGTGGAGGCGCGGCCCAACAAGCGCCCCATGCTCTCCGACCTCAGGGAGTCGGGCTCCATTGAACAGGACGCCGACCTGGTGATGTTCATCTACCGGGACGAGTACTACAACCCCCACTCGGAGAAGGCGGGGATCGCCGAGATCATCGTGGGCAAGCAGCGCAACGGCCCCACGGGGACCGTGGAGCTCCAGTTCCACGCCCAGCACGTGCGCTTCAACGACCTGGCCAAGGAGCCCTAGGCCCGGGAGAGGAGGGCCGAGGCCCCCTCCTTGAGGGCTTGGGTGAGGTCCCGGTGCCCCAGGGAAAGGCCTAAGGAGAGGGCCTCGAGGTAGCTCTCCTCAATCAGGGCCACCTCCATGGCCACGAGCTTCTCAAAGGCCTCCACGGCGCTGTAGACCTCGTGTCCCCTGAGGGCCATGCGCATGTGCTCCAAGGAGAGCTCCTGCACGATGCCCATGGCGGGGATCATGGCCCGGGGGCCGATGCCGAGCCGGGCGTGCACCAGGCCGATGCGCCGCCTCCTTTCGGCATAGGCCCGGTCGTAGACCCCCGAGAAGAGCTCGCCGTACCAGCGGGCAAAGGTCCGGTAGAGCCTCTCCACCCGCCCCGGCTCGGCGTGAAGGATGGCGCCGAGCTCCGGGTCCCGCCCCAGGTAGTCGTAAAAGGCCAGGGCCACCTCGTGGGCGATGGGGACCATGACCTCGCCGAGCTCCCTAAGGAGGGCGGCGTGGGCCTCGGTGAAGCCCGTACGGCGCTTGAGGAGGTCCAGAAGCTCCCCGGGGTCCACGGGACAAATGTACCTGTCCCGGGCCCTTCCCGTCCAGGCAGGGGACGCGGGCCCCCTCAAGGAGGCGATGGAAAAGCCCGGCCTGATGAGCCGGGCCGAGCTGGTCCGCTGGGCGGTAGAGGAAAAGCTCGTGTGAGGACCCCAAAAGCCCCACCCTGCTGTGAGCTAGCCCAAGGGAGCCCCTTGAGAACCCTTTGCCGGGGCCCCCATGCTGGCGCAAGCCAGCATGGGGTGGTATTACTCCGTGCTCACCCCCTGGTCCACCTGCTGGCTCACGGGTTCCACCATGCGGAAGTGCTCCGCCGGGTTCTCCAGGAGCTTTTCCAGCCGCTTCGCCTTCTCCTCCCGCTTGGCCTCCCGGAGCACCCGGATGTAGGCGGAAAGGAGCTCCCGCACGTCCTCCACGCCCCTGGCGTCCAGGGGCTTCACCGCCACCTTGGCCCCCTTGGCCAGCCGGCGCTTCATGGCCTCCTCCGTGAGGCCCATCTCCGGCCAGTGGCGCAGGTAGACCCTCCCCCCGGTCATGCCCGAGCAGATCCAGGGCCCGGGGTCCCCGAGGACCAGGGCCCGTCCCCGCGTCATGTACTCAAAGGCGAAGCCCTTGGCCTGGGCCCGGGCGGCGAGGTTGCCGAGGTCGTCCCGCAAGGGGCGCTCGGGCTCCCCGCCCAGGATCACGTCGGCCCCGGAGAGGCGGATGCAGAAGCGGCTGTCCGCCACCCCCTCCACGATGAGAAGCCCCCCGATGGCCCCGTAGGCGAAGCTCTTGCCCACCGAGCCGTCCACGTAGGCGCCGAAGGGGTTCTTCCCCTTGAGGACGGCCACGGTGCCGCCGAAGGCGCTCTTGGCCACCCCGTCCTGGGCCCCGCCTTCCACCACCACCTTCATCCCCTCCACGTTGAAGGCGGCAAGGCCATTGCCGGCGACGCTCCCCGCGTCAAAGCGGAGCTCCACCTCCGCGTCAAACCCTTTGCCGTAGAGGCGCCGCCTCGCGATCTCCCCGGCGAGGTGGGCCCCAAGCGCCCGGTCGGTGGAGTCCACGGGGCCTTCCTGGAAGACGAGGCGCTTGCTGCCCTCGGCGTAGGCGGCCATGACCACCTCGGTGATGGTGCGGGTGAGCTGGTTTAGGGGCTTCCTGAGGACGTGGGCGGAGGTGTCCTTAAGCCACTCGGGCTCTTCCACGGGGGCGAAGAAGTAGCTGAGGTCCAGCTCCTCCAGGTGGTCCCTCTGGTAGAGGAGGTCCGAGCGGCCGCGAAGCTCCTGCAAGGAGCGGGCCCCCAGGGCGGCCACGAGTTCCCTCAAGGCCTCCCCCATGGCCCCGAAGAAGCGGGTGAGCTGTTCCACCGCCCGGTCCAGGTCCTGGGGGACGAAGCGCTTGAGGCCGTGGGCCATGGCCTCCTCCACCGTCTCAATCTGGGTGGTGATGCCCACGTGGCAGGTGTCCAGCTGGCAACCGCGGCAGATGGTGCAGCCGATGGCCACCATGGCCATGGTGGCCATGCCCACCCGGTCGGCCCCCAGGAGGACCATGCGCAGCACGTCGTAGGCGGTCTTGAGGCCCCCGTCCGCCCAGATCTCCACCTTGTCCCTAAGCCCCGCCCGCACCAGGGCGCGGTGGACCCGGCGCACGCCGAGCTCCACGGGAAGCCCCGCGTACTTCAGGGCGTGGAGCCTGGCCGCCCCCGTCCCCCCCTCAAACCCGGAGAGGGTGATGACGTCCGCCCCCGCCTTGGCGATGCCCACGGCGATGGTGCCGATGCCCGGGATCACGGGCACCTTCACCGAGACGAGGGCCTTGGGGTTCACCGTCTTCAGCTCCTCAATGAGCTGGGCCAGGTCCTCAATGGAGTAGAGGTCGTGGTTGTTGGAGGGGCTGATGAGGTCCACCCCGGGGACGGCGTTCCGGGCGGCCGCCACCTTGGGGGAGACCTTCTTGCCGGGGAGGTGCCCCCCTTCCCCGGGCTTCGCCCCCTGGCCGATCTTGATCTCAATGACGCTCGCCGAGTTCAGCATGTAGGCGTGGACCCCGAAGCGGCCCGAGGCCACCTGCTGGCCCCGCCAGGGGGTGTACTTGCCCAGCATGTCGGGGATCTCCCCGCCCTCCCCGTTGATGCAGAGCATGTTGAGGCGCTTGGCGGCTTCGGCGTAGGCGCGGAAGGAGGCCTCCCCCTGGGAGCCAAAGCTCATGGCGCTGATGACGAAGGGCAGGGAGTGGGCCCCCACGGAGAGGTCCACCTCCTCCGGGGCCACGTCGCTCCTTTCGGGGAAGCGCACCTCCAATAGCTGCCTGGCCGCCACGGGGTTTTCCCGCTCTAAGGCGCGCACTTTCTCCTGGAAGTGGGCGTAGGGGGCCTTCCCCGAGGCCACCTCCTGGGCCGCCTTGTAGATCCTGGGGTTGAAGCGGAAGTCCTTGGCGGGCATGACCTTTTCCGCCCGGAGGAACCCCTCCCGCTCCAAGAGGGTCCGCTCCAGCTCCAAAAAGCCGTACCCCGCCTTCTCCGAGCCCAGGAAGTTGCGGGTGCCGAAGTACTCGGCGAGCTCGGGCTTGAGGCCGATGGCGCTGAAGATCCGGCCGTAGCCCCTTAGCTCGTGGATCCCCATGGTGGAGATGACCTTCTCCAGCCCCTTCTTCAGGGCCTCGAGGACCCCGGCGAGCCCCTTCCTCCCCTCCAGGGCCCGGGCCTTCTCCTCCATGAGCCAGGGGGCCACGGCCTCGGCGCCGAGGCCCAGGAGGAAGGCCACGTCGTGGAGGTTCCGCACGCCCCCGGAGTGGACGAGGAGCGAGGTGCGCCGCCTCAGGGCCACCCCCTCGGCGTCCCGCTTCATGAGGGCCCGGTTCACCGCGGCCACGGCGAGGCCCACGTCAATCCACACGCCTCCCTGGAAGGCCTCCCGGTCGGAGAGGATGAGGACCTCGGCCCCTTCCTCCACGGCCTTCACCGCTTCCTCCTCCAGGCGCTTTAGCCCGGCCAAAAGCCCTTCCTCCACGGTGAACTGGGGGACGAGGGTCTTGGTCCTAAAGCGGGCCCGCACCTCGGAGAGGGTCAGGGTGCCGAAGGCCTCCGCCAGGGCCTGGTCCTCCTCCAGGACGATGGGGAGGAGGAGCTCCTCCACCCTCCCTCCGCCCCGCCCGTCGGGCAGGGGGCGGCGGCCCAGGAGGGTGCGGGTGGAGAAGTGCTCCACCTCCCGCTCCCGGTCAATGGCGGGGTTGGTCACCACCGCCACCGTCTCCTTGAAGAACTCGGAGAGGTTGGGCTTTTCCGGATTGAGGGCGGCGAGGGGCCCGTCGTAGCCCAGGGAGCCGATGGGCTCGTTCCCCGTCTTGGCCAGGGCCTCGAGGTAGGCCTGGTCCCAGCGGTCCCAGCCGAAGGCCCGCTCCAGGCCCAGGGGGGGCGGGGCGGGCTTCTCCTCCACCTCCACCCCGCTTCCCCCCGCCAAAGGGGGCGGGGCCTGGCGGAGGGGGCCCGTCAGGTGGACCCGGTACCCCTCCACGGGCGTGCGGGCGGCGACCCTCTCCAGGACCTGCCGCTGGTGGCGGTCAAAGGGGAGCACCTTGGCCCCTTCGGGGGTGAGGCGGAGGTAGACCTTCTCCCCGGGGGCCAGGGGCTTGGGCTCGGAGACGAACTCCTCGGCGCTGAAGACCCCGCGCTCGGAGGAGAAAACGAGCTCGTAGGGGGTTTCAAACTGCCAGAGGGGCCGTAGGCCCATGGCGTCGGTGGCGAAGACCGCCTCGTCCCCGTGGCGGCTCACGATGGCCGCGGGGCCCTGGGCCAAGGGTCCGAAGCGCTGGCGCAGGGCCATGTAAAGGTCCTGAAGGTCCTCGGGCAGGGCCTTGATCTCCCCCAAGACGGGGGGGAAGACCAGGTCCATGGCCTCGGGGAGGGTGAGGCCGTAGCGGTAGATGAGCCCCTCCAGCATGCGGTTCAGGTCCTGGGAGTCCGAGCCCCCGGTCCGGGGGATGCCCAGGAAGTCCATCTCCCGCCTCAGGCGCTCAATGGTGTTGATCTCGCCGTTGTGGCCGATGAGGCCGAAGGGTTGGACCTGCTCAAAGGTGGAGAGGGTGTTGGTGGAGTAGCGGTTGTGGCCCAAGGCGATGCGGCTTTTGAACTCGGGGCGGGAGAGCTCGGGGTAGTAGCGCTTGAGAAGCTCCGCCGCCCCCCGCACCTTGTAGACCACGCTGTGGGTGGACAGGGAGACCACGTGCACGGGGAAGCTGGCCTCGAGCCTCAGGCCCAGCTCCCACAGGGGGGCGTCCCCGTCCGGGGAGAGCCCCGCCACCTGGAGGAAGAGGGGCTCCGTGCGCCGCCCCACGGGGCCGAGGACCTCGCTCACCACCTCTCCCCGTCGGAAGAGGACGGGGCGGACGCCGAGCCGTTGCCCTTCCCGCCGCAGGAGGTCCTCAAACTCCTGGAGCCTGCCCGCCTCCTTCTTGGGCACGAAGAAGTGGCCCACGAAGAAGCGGGGGTTATGGGCCAGGCCCGGGTCCAGGCCCGCCTGTTCCAGGAAGAGCGCCCATAGCTCCCGGGGGATGTCGGTTTGGATTCCCGTGCCGTCCCCCTCGCCCCGGATGGCCCCCGCGCGGTGGGCCATGCGGTAGAGGCTCTCCAGGGTCCTCCGCACCACGCGGTGGGAGGGCTTGCCGCTCTTTTCCGCCATGGCGATGATGCCGCAGGCGTCCCGACCTAGGGGGATGTCCGGGTAGGCGTCCTTCCAGCTCATCTTCGGGCTCCTTTTGCTTGGGGGTGGGTGGGGGTAAAAGAATGCACGTTGTTCCTGGGATTATACAGGCTGTGCCCGGCCCGGTCAAGCCACCTCGGGAAAACTTTCCCAAAGCGGGGCCTTCGCCTTGACAACTTCAAGGGGAGGGGCTAGACTTTTCTTTGGCGTTTGGGCCGCTAGCTCAACTGGTAGAGCAACCGACTCTTAATCGGTGGGTTACAGGTTCGAGTCCTGTGCGGCCCACCAACGCGCCCCCCGGGAAACCGGGGGGTTTCCTTATCGGGGGGTATCATGGGCGGCATGGTGCGGGTGCCCGAGAACCCCGAGGCCCTTTTGCCGCTGGACCTGCCCGAAGGGGAGCCCTGGGGGTACGCCTTCGCCCAGGCCCTTCTCCGGGCCCCCTGGGCCTTCCGGGCCTTAAAGCCCACGCCGGGCCTTCTGGACCTCATCCGCTGGGATCTGGACAGGCTTCACCGGGAGCTGGAGGCCAGGCGCCGGACCTGGCCCTTGGGCGCCTTGGGGCTGAGGCCCCCCCACCCCGCGGAGGAAGCCCTTCTCCAGGCGCTTCTTCGCCGGGACCCCGAGGGCGTGGTGGAGGCCTTGCGGGCCCACGGGCCCTGGCCCTTCGCCCTCTACCGGGCCTTCCGCTTTGACGGGGAGGTCCACCCCCTGCGCGCCCTGCGCCTGCCCCGGCGGGACGAGCTCGTGGGCTACGAGGCCCAGCGGGAGGCCCTCGAGGCCAACGCCCGGCGCTTCCTCTCCGGCAAGCCCGCCCTCCACACCCTCCTCTACGGGGCCCGGGGCACGGGGAAGAGCACCGCCGCCAAGAGCCTCCTCCACCTGCCCGGGGCCCGCATGGTGGAGGTGGAAAAGGGGGCCTTGCCCCGCCTGGGAGCGCTTTTGGAGCAGCTCGCCTCCTTGCCCCACCGCTACCTGCTCTTTTTGGACGACCTCTCCTTGGACCCCGAGGACGAGGCCTTCCACCACCTCAAGGCCCTCCTGGAGGGGAGCCTCGAGGGCCCCCCCGAGAACGTCCTCCTCCTCGCCACCTCCAACCGCCGCCACCTGGTGCGCCGCCTCGGGGAAAACCCCTTGCCCGGGGAGGCCCCCGAGGCCTGGGACGCCCTCCAGGACACCCTGGCCCTTTCCGAGCGCTTCGGCCTCGTCCTCACCTTCCCGCCCCTGGACAAGGCCCTCTACCTGAAGGCCGTGGCCCACCACCTGGGGCGGTCCCTGACCCCCGAGGAGGAGGGGAGGGCCCTGCGCTTCGCCCTGGAGCGGGGCTTCTCCGGCCGGGTGGCCCGCCAGTTCGCCCAGACCCTGCTCTAGGCCCTTTCCTGGTAGGCCAGCGCCGCCTCCACGAAGCCCACGAAGGGCGGGGAAGGGCGCATGGGGCGGCTCTTGAACTCGGGGTGGCTCTGGAGGCCGAGGAAGAAGGGGTGGTCCTTGAGCTCAATGGCCTCCACGAGCCCCGCCCCCCGGCCCCGCATCCCCGGGGTGGTGGCGGAAACCACGAGGCCCGCCCGCTCCAGCCCATCCACGTAGAGGGGGTTCACCTCGTAGCGGTGGCGGTGGCGCTCCAGCACCTCCTCCTTGCCGTAAAGGCGGTGGAGGAGGGTGCCGGGCTTGATGCGCATGGGCCAGTCCCCAAGGCGCATGGTCCCCCCTAGGCCCTCCACCTCCAGCTGCTCGGGCATGAGGTCAATCACCGGGTGGGGGGTGTGGGGGTCAAACTCGGTGGAGTTCGCCCCCTTGAGGCCCGCCACGTTGCGGGCAAACTCAATCACGGCGATCTGGAGGCCGAGGCAGATCCCGAGGTAAGGGATTTTCCGCTCCCTGGCGTACTGGGCCGCCCGCACCTTGCCCTCAATGCCCCGCACGCCAAACCCCCCCGGGACCAGGATGCCGGAGACGTCCCGGAAGGCCTCGTCCAGGTCCGCCGCCTCGAGGCTTTCCGCGTCCACCCACTTCACCTCCACCCGGGCCCGGTTCTTGATCCCCGCGTGGCGCAAGGCCTCCAGGAGGGAGAGGTAGGCGTCCGGCATCTTCACGTACTTCCCGGCGATGGCGATCTTGACGGTGCGCTCGGGGTGCTTGAGGACCCGGACCGCCTCCTGCCAGAAGGAGAGGTTGGGGATCACCGCCTCGAGGCCCAAGGCCCGCTCCACCGCACGGCCCAGGCCCTGCTCCTCCAGGAGCAGGGGGACCTCGTAGAGGTGCTCCACGGTGGGGCTGGAGAAGACGTGGCCCGGGCGGACGTTGGTGAAGAGGGCGACCTTCCTCCGCACCTCCTCGGGCACGGGCCGGGCGGAGCGGAGGACCAGGATGTCGGGCTGGATCCCCACGCCCCGCAGGGTGGCCACGGAGTGCTGGGTGGGCTTGGTCTTGAACTCCTCGCTGGTCTCCAGGTAGGGGACCAGGGTGAGGTGCAGGTAGAGGGTGTTCCCCTCCCCCTCGTCAAAGCGGAACTGGCGGATGGCCTCGAGGAAGGGGAGGCTCTCAATGTCCCCCACCGTTCCCCCCACCTCCACCACCACGATCTCCGCCTTCTGCTCCTCGGCCACCTTGCGGATCCGCTCCTTGATCTCGTCGGTGATGTGGGGGATGACCTGGACCGTCTGGGAGAGGTACTCTCCCCGGCGCTCCTTCTGGATCACCGAGAGGTAGACCTGCCCCGTGGTGAGGTTGTTCCCCCGGGAGAGGTCCATGTCCAAGAAGCGCTCGTAGTGGCCGATGTCCAGGTCGGTTTCGGCCCCGTCTGCGGTGACGAAGACCTCCCCGTGTTCGTAGGGGCGCATCGTCCCCGCGTCCACGTTGACGTAGGGGTCTATCTTGATGGCCGTCACCCGGTACCCCCGGGCCCGGAGGAGGGCCCCGAGGGAGGAGGTGAGGATCCCCTTGCCTAGGCTGGAAACCACGCCGCCCGTGATAAAGACGTACTTTCTGGGCCTGGGACCCGCGTCGGCGCTCCCGTTCACGGGTCTTCAGCCTACCACATCTGGCGCGGGGCCAGGGGGATGTGGTAAAGTCCTCTTTGGCGTTCTTGCGGGGTCCCCCGATCCCCCGTCAAGAACAAAGGAGGGCCCTGGTGAAGACGTACGTGCCGAAACAAGTGGAACCCCGCTGGGTTCTCATTGACGCGGAGGGCAAGACCTTGGGGCGGCTTGCCACGAAGATCGCCACCCTCCTTCGGGGCAAGCACCGCCCCGACTGGACCCCCAACGTGGCCATGGGGGACTTCGTGGTGGTGGTCAACGCCGACAAGATCCGCGTCACCGGGAAGAAGCTGGAGCAGAAGATCTACACCCGTTACAGCGGCTACCCTGGGGGGCTTAAGAAGATCCCCTTGGAGAAGATGCTGGCCACCCACCCCGAGCGGGTGCTGGAGCACGCGGTGAAGGGGATGCTGCCCAAGGGGCCTTTGGGCCGCAGGCTCTTCAAGCGGCTCAAGGTCTACGCCGGCCCGGACCATCCCCACCAGGCCCAGAGGCCGGAGAAGCTGGAGGTCTAGCGATGGAGCAGTATTACGGCACCGGAAGGCGCAAGGAGGCGGTGGCCAGGGTCTTCCTCAGGCCCGGCAACGGCAAGGTCACCGTGAACGGCCAGGACTTCAACGAGTACTTCCAGGGCCTGGTGCGCGCGGTGGCCGCCCTGGAGCCTTTGCGGGCGGTGGACGCCCTGGGCCACTTTGACGCCTACATCACCGTGCGGGGCGGGGGGAAGAGCGGCCAGATTGACGCCATCAAGCTGGGCATCGCCCGCGCCCTCGTCCAGTACAACCCCGACTACCGGGCGAAGCTCAAGCCTCTGGGCTTCCTCACCCGGGACGCCCGCGTGGTGGAGCGGAAGAAGTACGGCAAGCACAAGGCCCGCCGCGCGCCCCAGTACTCCAAGCGTTAAGCCCTGGCGCGGGAAGCGTCCCGGGGGCTTCCCCGGGGCGCTTTTCCTTCGGGCCTAGCCCTGCTTTTTGGCGAACTCCTCCCTAAGCTCCCTCCTCAGGATCTTCCCCACGCTGGACTTGGGGAGGCTTTCGCGGAACTGGATGATGCGGGGGACCTTGTAGGCGGCGAGGTTTTGGCGGCAGAAGCGCTCTATGTCCTTTTCCGAGACCTTGCCTTGGTACTCGGGTTTGAGGACGAGGAAGGCGGCCACGGTTTCCCCGCGGTAGGGGTCTGGGACGCCCACCACGGCGGCTTCCTGGACGGCCTCGTGCTGGTAGAGGACTTCTTCCACTTCCCTGGGGTAGATGTTGTAGCCGCCGGCGATGATCATGTCTTTTTTGCGGTCCACGATGTAGAAGTAGCCGTCTTCGTCCATTTTGGCGAGGTCGCCGGTGAAGAGCCAGCCGTCTTTGAGGGTTTTTTGGGTTTCTTCGGGGCGGTTCCAGTAGCCTTTCATGACGTTGGGGCCTTTGACGGCGAGTTCGCCCACCTCGCCTGGGGGGAGTTCCTTTCCTTCCTCGTCCACCACCTTGGCGTCCACGCCGGGGAAGGGGAGGCCCACGCTCCCCAGGCGCCTTTCGCCGTAAAGGGGGTTGCAGTGGGTCACGGGGCTCGCCTCCGTGAGGCCGTAGCCCTCCACCAGCTTGGCCCCGGTGAGCCTCTCAAAGCGCTCGGCCACCTCCAAAGGGAGGGGCGCCGAGCCGGAGATGCAGGCCCGGACGCTCTTGAGGTCCCGCCTTTCTATGCCGGGGAAGTTGTTGAAGGCCACGTAGAGGGTGGGGACGCCGGGGAAGAGGGTGACCTGGTGTTTTTCAATGGCCTCCACGATGGCCTTGATCTCGGGCCTGGGGAGGAGGACGAGCTTCGCCCCGCCCAGGAGGGCCAGGTTCATGGCCACGGTCATCCCGTAGACGTGGAAGAAGGGGATGGCCCCGAGGACCACCTCCTCCCCCTCCCTGAAGTCGGGGATCCAGGCCCGCACCTGGAGGGCGTTGGCGGAGAGGTTCCTGTGGGTGAGCATCGCCCCCTTGGCGAGGCCCGTGGTGCCCCCGGTGTACTGGAGGAGGGCGAGGTCGTCCAGGTCCAGGGGCACGGGGCGGGGCGTTCCGGGCCTGAGGAAGGCCCGCCAGGGGAGGCCCTCGAGGGCCTTGGGGGCTTCCCCTTTCCGCCTGAGAAGGAGGGGGTAGAGGAGGTTCTTGGGGAAGGGGAGGTAGTCCTGGATCCCCGTGCGCACCACCTTCTCCACGGGCACCTCCCCCTTCACCTCCAGGTAGCGGGGGAGGAGCTGGTCCAGGATCACCAGGAACCGGGCCCCGGCGTCCCTGAGCTGGTGGTGAAGCTCCCGTGGGGTGTACATGGGGTTGGTGTTCACCCCCACGCCCCCGGCGAGGAGGGTGCCGTAGAAGGCGATGACGAACTGGGGAGAGTTGGGGAGCATGAGGGCCACCCGGTCCCCGGGCTTTAGCCCCGCCTCCTGTAGGCCCTTGGCGAAGGCCTCCACCTCGCGCCAGAGGGCCGCGTAGGTGAGCCTTCGCCCGAGGAACTCCAGGGCCACCTTCTTGGGGAAGCGGCGGGCCGTCTCCGCCAGGGCCTCGGGAAGGAGCCGGGGCGCGGGGGCCTCCTTGGGGACCCCGGGATCGTAGTGGGCGTACCAGGGCTTCATGGCACCTCCTTGAACCGGGTCAAAGCTTACCCCCGGACTCCGCCCCGGGGCAAGCCCGGCCAGGGCTAGGGGCCTTAGCGCCGGAAGTACCGGTAGGGCGGGCCCCCCCGCCCCACCGCCCCCTCCTCCCGGAGGTACTCCAGGTGGGCCAGGGTCTCGGCGAAGGCGAAGCGCCGGCCCGCCGGGTCCAGCTCCTGGGGAAAGAGGTGGAGGGAGAGCTCCCAGGCGGTTTTGGGTCCGTCCAGGAGGGCGAGGAGGGCCTCGAGGCGGGCCTGGTGGTGGGCCTTGAGCTCCTCCGCCCTTTGCCGCACGTCCGCGATGGGCCCGAAGTGGCCGGCGTAGGCCACCCTGGCCCCCAGGTCCGCCAGGCGGTCCAGGGAGCGGAGGAAGTCCTTGAGGGGGTTTTCCCGGGTGTAGGCCCAGAGGCCCACGTTGGGGGAGACCTTTTCCAGGAGGGCGTCCCCTGCGA
>Ga0255761_10004083_pt1 | contig 13048 bp, 9 predicted proteins | sample 071ome_29_FD_179961 | JGI IMG/M metagenome (GOLD analysis project Ga0255761, IMG submission 179961) | Coastal salt marsh microbial communities from the Groves Creek Marsh, Skidaway Island, Georgia - 071407BT metaG (version 2) | ecosystem: Environmental > Aquatic > Marine > Intertidal zone > Salt... | reverse complement strand
AATATTTGACCGAGCGACAACATCAAATAGGTAGTGGCAAAACAGGTCCACTTCTCATTGACATGGATTTCAAATTCGATTCTTCGGTCAAGGAGAGAAGAATTCAAAAGACACATTTAATTAAATTTATTGAAGCGGTCATTGACGAATTAAAGACCATGTTCACTTTCATGGATGGTAAAGAATTCAAAGTATTTACTGCAATGAAACAACGCGTTAATAGGACGGATAAATACACAAAGGATGGTATCCACTTTGTATTTACAATCAAAATGGACCATGTAATGCAATGTATGCTGAGAGACCGTATGATACCTAAAATTCCAAAAATTTTCGAAGGCATTGATTATACCAATGAACCGAGCGATATATACGATATTTCAATTAGCCGAGGAAGTACTCCGTGGCAAATTTATGGCTCTCGTAAGCCCGATAATCAACCATATAAATTACAACATTATCATAAGATTCGATACAATGGAATTCAAGGTGATTTCGACTGGGACGGCGATGGTGAAAACATAAAAGATCATACTTCGGATCGTGATAGTTATATTGAAATGTTGAAAGATATGAGTGCACGTAGCACAAATGGTTTGGAATTAGAGTTGAACGAAGAATTAAAACCGCGGTATATGGAATTCCGTCATAAAGAAAAGGCAAAAAAGAAGAAGAAAATTGTCAAGAGCAAGGCAAAAGGAGGAGGTGGACAGGAAGTACAAGGGGAACAAGGGGAACAAGGGCAACAATGCGATAATAATATGGTAAGTAACGCATATGATTACAACGAAAAAATTAAAGAAATGACCGATTTGGAAAGTGTCAAACGAATTCGAAAGGAAATGATTGGAAAAATGCGCAATGGTGTCTATGATGGACCCTTGCAAATCACGGAATTCAATACGTTCGAAGCTCATCAATATACTATGTCTCTTTCAAACGAATATTATGATCCATACGAAGCCTGGATACGTGTTGGATGGGCTCTAAAAAATACGGACCCAAATAAGTTGTTTGCTACGTGGGTAGAGTTTTCAGCACAAAGCGAAAAATTTGATTTCGATGATTTTGAAGGAGCTGTTGAAAATATGAGACGAATATGGTACGAAGAAATGAATATTGACGAAGAAGGACTTTCTTTTCCATCTATTATATTCTGGTTGAAAAATCAGGATATTGCTCGGTATAATGAAATCCGTAATCAGAGTATCTCATATTATTTGAACTGTACTTTGGAATCGGATGGAGCCGAATGGAACTTTGCCAAATTATTGCAGAAAATATATGGCGAGCAATTTGCCTTTGCAGGAGATAAAGGAGGATGGTATGAATTCATAAACCATCGTTGGGTACCTCAAGAAAATGATATTGGATTACGTAAAAAATTATCCGAAAATTTGCGACCTCTATATCTGAATCGTCAGAAAAAAGTACAACAAAAGAAAAAAGCCGCAAAAAATATTTCCGATGAAGTAGAAAGAAAGGCTGCTCTGGAAAATATCAAAGAAGAAGAAGCAGCAGTAAAACGTGCCAGCAAGAAGTTGACATCCAATACCGACAAGAATAAAATTATGAATGAGTGCAAAGAAGTATTCTATGACCCGGATTTCTACGAGAGATTGGATGACAATCCTTATTTGATGGGTTTCAGCAATGGTGTAATTGATTTTCAAACCAAAGAATTCCGTCCTGGTAAACACGATGACTATTTGTCGATGAATACGGGACGTCCTTATATCGCTTACGACGAAAAAAAACATGGTAAAATCCGCGAAGAAGTAGAGGGCTTCATGTCTCAACTTTTCCCGATCGAAGAGCTATGTGATTATATGTGGGAGCATTTGGCTTCGGTCTTAATTGGCGGAAATATTAATCAAACTTTCAATATGTACAATGGTTCAGGGTCTAATGGTAAATCCAAGCTTATTGAACTTATGGAATTGGCATTGGGTGGACAAAACGATGGTGGATATAAAGGTACCGTACCTGTCACACTAGTAACAAAAGAACGTACAGGTCTCGGTGCGGCGAGTCCCGAAATTGCTTCATTGAAAGGCATTCGTTATGCGGTAATGCAAGAGCCTTCGGTCGGCGATGAATTGAATCCAGGTCCTTTCAAAGAATTGACTGGTGGTGATACCTTACAAGGTAGACATTTGTATAAAAATACAATCACATTCAAACCACAATTTAGTTTGGTTGTATGTACTAATGATATGTTCGATATTAAGGCTACGGATGATGGTACCTGGCGCAGAATTAAACCCGTGCCATTTTTGAGTAAATTCTCAGACAAAAAACCGTTTGCCGATCCAGTAAACGAGAAATGGCAATTCGCTATCGACCTCAACATTAAAAATAATTTCGAGCGCTGGGTAGATGTTTTTATGGCTCTTCTAGTGAAAAAAGCTTTTGAGACTGACGGAAAGGTTAAGAATTGCTCGGTCATCGAAAAACGCAAACGTAAATACCGCATGTCTCAGGACCCGATACACGAGTTTATCCACGATTCAATCATCAAAGACCCCAATAACGATGAATTTATTAGCAACCGTGACATCTGGAATGCTTACACTACATGGTACAAAAGTATTAGGGGGAATGACCCCAAAGGCAGATCAAAGTTTTATGATACATTCTCGAAACAAATTGACTGTGAACTGGTTAAGAATCCCGAGAATAAAAAGCAACGTGGTTGGATTGGTATTTCCCTAGTGGAAAATGAAGTTTCTGACCCTAATCCTATCTAAAATCTAAATATTTGAAATTTGAATATTTGAATATTTGAAATTTGAAATTTAAAAATTCAAATTGAACTCTATATTTTCAATTTGAATGTAAATTATAATTTTTTAATATGTGAAATATTTTAAATGTACGCCCGCCATGAAATAAGCAAATCCAAACAACACAAACAATATCACTAGTTTATCACTAATTTTTCGGTTCTTACGATAGTAATACACATTTTTCAAAAATAGCACGAACAATAGAGCCAAATAAATATTTTCTAGCCATTTCATGCGCGGTACCCATTTTTCCAAATATTCGATGGTATACTGTGTATAAGCTTCATTCTTTTTTTTCTCAGCCATTTTATAATCCAAATAGGATTTGTTCATTTCTTTATTTCCTGCCATATCTATTATATTACGTCTATTTTTTATTCTCAGTGTGTGCTTTGTGTAATTCGGAATAATTAATGTTGTAACGATTGAAGTTATAAATGGTGCGTTCAATAATAAAAATTACTAAATAAACGCCTAAACCAATGATGAGGAAATTACCTGGCATTTTCATAAAGCCAAAACTTCTTTGTAGAAAAATGAGCAACAATATGGCTAAAGAAATGTATGCCATTGTTTTGAACATATTCTTGAATTCTTTGTTTCTTTCGTATTCGTAATTGGACATGCGAATGATGCGTTTGGAATTATTGATTTTATCGTTTAATCTGCTTTCCTCTTCACTTACCAAATTATTATATGTCCCAATGTTATCATTTGCTCCTGAAATTTTATCCTTTGCTGCTTGTAATTCATTATAATTATTCTCCAAAGCGTTGACGTGGTCATTTACTCTTTTTATTTCTTCCAATACACCATCTATATTCCCCCCTTCGTCTGAACTTAAAGCATTTATTTGGTTATTTAAACTAGACAATACATCTGAAAATGTCATCTTATACATTATTGGAAGGTTTTATTTTCTTAATTTATTGAAGGTTATTAAAAATATACCTACCGTAGCTACTCCCCACACCATCAATCTTATTTTCTCAGAATTATTCAGACGAATCCTCTCGCTGCTCATTTCTCTTAACTTTTTTTCTTCTTCCGTTCTATCAGCGTAATTATTATTATTATCTGATTCTTTAACGGTTGGAAAATTTTTAATATCATCCATAACCGTATTATATCTGTCTCGAATATCTTTTATAAAGGCATTTTCTTCATTGTTATTAGCACTTTGTTGGTTTAGATTATTATTAATTTGAGTCCATAATTGAGCTGTATTAGTAAAGGCATTTGCTTTTTCAATTATTTGATTAACATCACAATTATCATTGGCACATAATCCTTTTTCTTTTAAAATTCTTTTAACCGTTGGATTATCATTTAACAAATTGTTTAATATTTCTTTTTGTGTATCATCAACAACATTAGCATTTTCTTCGGTCATAATTATATTATATGTATAAAATAACTATGAATATTTCATTTACAATCAATTTTTAGATGAAAAATAAAAGGCTACCGCCATCGAACCCACAAAAAGAGAAGCCCATGCTAAACCTTTATCATATAATCCATCGCTAATACCGAATTTATTTTGAAGCATTTTTTCATATCTTTCAGCCTCCATACGTTTTGATTTAAGGTCTATGGGTTCATCTACTCCACCAACCTTAGTATCGCTATTATTGAGTTTATTATATCTTGCACTTAAATCCCCGAGTTGTTCCTTATAACCATCTTTCCACACATTGTAAGTCATATCGCCAGGATTCGTCCCAGTACCAGTCCATAGATTACAGGTTTCAGCGGCGTCTGTTTTCCACTCAGTCTTACAATCTTCATACTTTTGAATATAATCACCTAGAGTACTCATTACTATATAATATAAACCTAGGTTTTCTTTTACTTCGTTTATTTTCGTAACACAAAAAATAAACGAGGAATTACATTTTCCAATTAATCATGAAGAGTGCCAATGAACCTCCCAATAAAAAAGCCATCTTAATATCCACATTACGCTTTTCAGTCTCGTAGTGTTTTTTATTACGAAATCGCATGTCATGTAAAAAATCTCCGCTTTTCATTTGAGCCACTATGTCATCAGCACAGGTTTGATCATCTTTAGGGTTGCCCAAATAAACTTTAATTTCATCTAAAGTATTACACTTACTCATTAATATATCAATAGAATTATAATTTACACACAAATACGGTAATAAAGTGAGGTTAGAGCGGTAGGAGAGTTACGCTCAATTTCAACCAATTGTCCGGGTCTTATTCCTAAAATACATGAGACGGGTTCGTGACGATCGATTTCAGGGAATTGGTCATCACGTTGTATGTTATACTTTTTCATTACTTCTTGTTTTTTTGCATCGCTCAATACAGTATGTTTTGGTACCAATGTATTATTGAGAATATTGGTTTGCAGACTATTATAGTGCAAAATATTAATCAAAACGCCTTGTGTGTTGAATAAGGTATCTTTAATTTCCATGATAGTTTTATTGAGGTTTTGATTAGATACAATAATGATTTCATCGGTTTTTTTGTCTAAAACTTCATCCGCTTCAAACAAATCTTCGACTGTATCATATATTATTTTGTTGGTGAGTTTTCCTTCTAAATGATACTTTACATATACTTTTTTGGTAGTTTCTTCTGTCTCGCTAGTTTTTTCTTTACCATCCGAAGAATCATCCGATTCTACCAACATATCTAATTGTTCGTTGGAGAATTGTGCTGAAAACTCTTGGAAAGAGAAATCAGAGTAGTTATCCGTTGCAAAACCTCGCATTTTCAATATTTCTATGAGAATTTGACGAGATTTGAATAGTTTGTTGAGTTGGTTTACGCTGAGAGGAGCCATTTAATATATGTATATATTTGACACTATATCTTTTATTTAAATTATTTTACAACCTTTTATAAAAAGACAGGTATGCCAAAAAGTTTAATTCGATTTCTGACTCTTTTAAATCTTAGGTCAAAGACCTAAGATTTAAAACCGTCGGGCAAAAAAGTTTAAATGCCAACTTCGTTGGCTCTCCTCTTTACATTTTCGTTTTAACGAAAATTAAAGAATTAGTAGTCATCTTCTTCGGAATCTTCACTAAAATCCGGGGTATCGGGTCTTTGCTGACTTTCGACTTTTTCTTTCTCTTTTTCATTTATTGGAGGGGGAGTACCTTCGGGTGTTGTTGGTTGAAATTTTGGAGGGGGAGTACCTTCGGGTGTTGTTGGTTGAAATTTGGCGGGTGGAGTACCTTCGGGACTTATTTGTTGAAATGCATCACTGTCTGGTGTAGTACTATCGGGTGGAGTACCTTCGGGACTTATTTGTTGAAATGCATCACTGTCTGGCGTAGTACTATCGGGTGGAGTACCTTCGGGACTCATTTGTTGAAATGCATCACTGTCTGGTGTCGTTGGCTCAGGTGTCGTTGGCTCAGGTGTCGTGGGTTGAAATACCTTAGGAACTGTTGTATTTGCCTGGAATACAGAATAGGAATCTTTTCCCACATTATCCTCCGGTTTAACCCAATAATTTTCTTTCTTACTATCAACGTCTCCGAGCATTTCATTCTCTTCGCTATAAAATACATCTTTACTTTCCTTTTCAATTTCGCGTATCTCAGCCATTTTGTCCTGTAACAAACGATTGATATCCAACGTATTTCCTCTCATATTAACTTCGTCACTTTGCACCAAAGACGTCATTTGGTCGATATTATCTTCCGTAATAATACGCATTTGAACATTCAATGCCTGTAATTCCTGATAAAGCAATTTAAAAGCATAGGGAACTTTGACAATACTAAAGTCACGTCCAAATTTAGTCTTCTTGACTATATTCAATGATTTGTCGAAATCATTTCCCTCAAATTTAATAGGACCATCTGCCATTGGACTTATAAATAAATTTCGGTTTTCGTTATAAATGGCTAATGTACCCGATTGATTGCAAATCGCCATTTCATATTCGTCTCCGCGTACCATCATCGATTCATTCAAAAAATCAGATAAACCGTGTCCAACAAGTACATCGCGGTCCATTTCTCCTATACGCAATCCACCATCGTTTGCTCTTCCTTGTACGGTTTGTCGTGTTAGAACAGTTCTCGGTCCTCTCGAACGATAATTGATTTTATCTTTCACCATATGTTTGAGTCGCAAATAATAGGTCGGTCCCAAATATATGTCTGCCGTCAATTGTTCTCCAGTCATACCGTTATACATTATTTCGGTTCCGGTCGAATGATAACCCACGTCAGTAAGCATTTTACCAAATTCTTTATCTTTCGTGCCCATGCTTTCAAAGGCGGTACAATCTCCGAAACCGCCATAAATCGCCGCATTTTTTGCCACCAATGTTTCTACCAAGTGTCCAATAGTCATACGCGATGGGAATGCGTGTGGATTTACAATCAAGTCTGGTCTAATACCTTCTTCGGTAAAAGGCATATCGGCTTCGGGTAAAATAATACCAATGGTGCCTTTTTGCCCCGCTCTCGAACAAAATTTATCGCCCATACTGGGAATACGTTCTTCCCTAATACGTACTTTCCCAATACGAGTACCAATCTCGCCATCAGTAACAAAAGATTTATCAACGAATCCAACGAGACCTTTTTTGGCCTTAACCGAGGCGTCAATCAACATATTGGCATCTTCGTAATCATTGGTAACCATACCAATCAAAATACTCTTATCATTAACTGGGGTATTTTCTTTGATTAATCCCATTTCTGGGTCCAATTTGGAATAATCATGGTTTGGTTTTAACCCAATCACGTCGTTGCCTTCAATGCCTTTAAAACGCGTGACAATATTCTTACCTTCCATGGTTTGGATTTCTTCATGTGTTTCATAATTCTTGTAGTATGTAGTGTGAAAAAGACCACGTTTTACGGCGGATTCATTGAAAATAAGGGCATCTTCCACATTGTAACCACTATAGCACATCACTGCCACGATGGCATTTTCACCATAAGGATGTTGCTCTTTGGTGATATGTTTTAAATAACGACTTTTCACTAGGGGTATTTCTCCATTAGTAATAACCAATCCCGCGGTATCAATGCGGTTATGGAAATTACTGCTATAAATGGAAGCAGCTTGTTTACTTTGACCACACGAAAAAAGATTACGCGGAAATTGATTGTTTTCGGGGAAAATAGTCTGATTTGCCATGATTCCCAAAATAGCCGAATTGTGTATTTCCCTATGTGTTACTTTACTATCCAAATAACTTTCGGGGCTAGTACCACTACGCGGCAAAATCATATTTTCGGCTTCTTGTGTATCGAGAAATTCAACGATGCTTTTTCCTTTTTTCAATTCGTCCATTTTTTCAATGTCAAGCGTTTTGTTCAAATATTCTTTACGTTTATTTGCTACGTTTCCCCCTTGTTTGATAAAATCACGCATCCATGTCCCATATATACATTCATGCCAGGTTAGCTCATTATTATCGGCTTTATTGATAATGCTTTTACCATAATCCTCGTCAATGGATAATACTCCTTTTTCCACGGGTAATACAGGGTGACAAGGTCTTCCCCCGTCCGTATAAATGATGATTTCACCTAATTCTATATTCCATTGTATACTAATGAAAGGTTCAATTAAACCGTTTCGTCTCAATAATTTGAACTTTTCTACAAGTATCGAAGGTTTCCCGACGAGACCAAACCACGCACCATTCAGCATTACTTTTGTCATATTTTCCATTGATGTCAAGTCGCTAATATTATACAAGTCTAGTGGAATAACCTCGTTTTTGAGGAGGAAATTTTTAATAGGTTTGGGCGACGAATGAGGCGACAAATGAGTAAATAAAGCCATGTGTTTGTGAAATCCGACATTACCACCGTCTGGTGTGTGAACGGGGCAAATGATACCCCATTGAGTACTGTGACATAAACGTGGTTGGACAATTTTAAGACCACTATCCATGGGTAAAATGATTTTGCGAAGATGAGACATAAAACTGAAAAAAGACAGACGATTAAGGTCTTGTACTAGACCAATGCGTTTAGTATGTGAAGACGACCCCCAATTTCCTTTAAAGCCCTTACGGAATCCTTCTTCAACGATACGTTCCTGAAAAAATTCATTTTTGTGTCGTTCAATCAGATTAAAGAAATCTTCGCCTTGGTATTCTTTAAAAACCGTTTTTCTACCAATACCATCTTTCTCAGTCATTTCTCTAGCTTTCTCATTTGTCTCATTAACCACCGAATGATTGACTGACTTGTAAAAATGTTTACTATCTATACTGTAATATATTTTATTAAGTTGTATTTTGTAGTATTCCTTGAACAAATCGCTGATTAGAGAGCCACTATCTTCGATACGTTTGAATTTATAATTGTCACGATCGGTGGCCGATTCTTTTTTGGTATAAACCAAAAGCAATCGTTTGACAATATAACCCAAGTAGAATGCTTTGTTCTTGAAATTCATTTCGCCGATTTGCGGTAAGAAATAGTCTCGCAATATGTAAAGTACATCTGAAATACTCTTTCCCTTTACAAAAGTTTTCAACATTTTCAGTGCTTCTTCTTGCGTATAAATCACACCCGCGTCATAAATCGAAGGTCTAAAACATTCTAATAAATCGTCATATTTATCAGGGTCCAATAGGCAATAACGAATAATATCTTTATCGCTTTCAACGCCGAGTGCACGCATCAAAATAAAAAGAGGTACAGGTATGCGAATATTTGGGACATTTACTACAATTTGTCCATTGTCCATGGTTTCGCTTGGTGCCCTTATACGTACAGACAAAGTACGCTGTGGTTTGGAAACGTCTTCCGACACCGTTCTGATTTCTGCCGAATGACTATAAATATCGTTAAATTTATCTCGAATATAGAAAGTATTATCGGCGAATTTCTCCTGAGACATGATTATTTTTTCTTTTCCTTGTATGATAAAATATCCACCCGGGTCATTACGACATTCACCCATACGGAATCTCGCCTCAGGGTCTAAACCCTTAAGAATACATAAATTTGATTGAAGCATAATTGGGAATTTACCCAAATATACTTGTTTTATCTCGCTTTCTACTTTTTTTTCATGATAGTCGCCATTGCGGTCTTGCCACCGATATTTCATATCGAGTAAGACATCGTAATGTATGGTGACACCATAAGTCATATTTCTCAACCTGGCTTCATTGGGATACATATAATGCTGGTTATTTTCATCGTATATGATTGGTTTGCCGTAATATATTTTGTCACCGTTTTTTCCGCCGATATAAATATCGCAAGTATATCTGTGTGACTTATCGGGTAATTCTTCTTTGAAAAAATAAATGGGATTGTTCTCACGGAAAATTTGCTGTATTCCATTATCGAAAAATTTATTGTAAGAATTCAGGTGATGCATGGAAGCAAAATTCGGGTGGTCTTTGAAAAAAGTATCGATTATACTCCATTCGGGTTTTATTTTTTTATTTTTGACCTTTGGCGTCGAGGCTTTCATATATTATAAGCTTATATCTTTTTCATTTAATATCTAAATCATATATTTAGATATTATCATAAATTCATTTTCATTAATTGATTGATTTAACGAAGCATCATTAAACCTCCCACCATCATCACAATTGGGAATAAAATCAAAAAGACCACAATCATCCAGGACACTAAACCATATCCTCCCTTGCAGAAGAGATTCAAGATGTGTGAAAATACCAAGATGAACACAAGATGGAACACCAATAAGAAAATCTTACTAAACGGGCATCTCAAGGAAATGGGACCACATTTAAAGAAACGGGGATCCATCAAATTTTGCATTACAATCACGAAATAACTTAAAAGAGAAAACAAAAGATAAATCTGTGCTGGAAGACAGACACTGTTCAAAAATTTCTTGAAATTCTTCATACCGTCGTCTAAAATATTTGCCATTGTATTTATATATAAGCCAAATAAAAAAAATGCTATATATTACCAAATAATCAAAGAAAGAGATGTAAATAAATTTTACCTCGTCTTTTATTATCGTAAATACTATTTTTATTTTGCTTCAATATTCCTTCTTCGCTGAGAAATACTGTTTGTTCGGGTATAATTTTCAATTCTTCACCCATAAGTTCATATTTTTTCCCCCCAATGTCAATAACCAATTTTTCTTCTTTCAGTATATCCAAGATATTTCGTCTCCGAATTACATGAAGATTGTTATATTTGTCCAAATAATGATTTTTTCCTAAACGAGGTTTTATTTTTACAATCAAATCTTGGTCGTTTATCTCAAAAAAAATCTTATCGTGCCATAATGGAATATAAAGTGTTTTGTCTAAAAACTCTAATTTATAAATATTATCAAACATTAAATCGTGCAGAGATGGTTCAAGTACGATGACATTGTCATGTTGTATCTTTTTTTGGATAATAGTTTTAATTTTCACCAGTGTTTCATCAAGTACGGGAAATAATTCTTTATTTTCGATCATTACCTGATATATCTCTATGGCTCTCTCCTTGTCCAATTCTTTAAACACGTCAAATATTATATTTGAGTTAGTAAAACAGGAATCAGTACCGCCCGATTTACTCGAATATGGAGCAAAAACGCTCTTCAGTGTCGAATCTATAAATACGTTATCCCACTTTGAATATATATTAGGTTGTATATGTTGTATGAACTTCATAAAGAGGGTAAAATAATCCATTTTCCACAAATCGGCAAACATACGTTTATCCTCTTTCGCCTCTTTTTTCATATCGGCACTATTAGTATTTTTAAAAATATAATCCGTTAGAAATTCATAAGCTTCATGTATTTCAGTGAATTTTTCTTTGTAAAATAATTTGTCCTTTTCATAATTATCAATGTTGTAAAATTCATTAGCTTTTTCCTTTTCCAAACGATCGGGATGAAATTGGAGCGATTTTTTATAATATGCTTTTTTTATTTTATTTGGTGTCATATAAGACCCTTGTTTAAGTCCCAAAGTGAGACAAGCTCTCTCATAATCCATTTACAGTACTACATAATAAGTATATAAATTTTTCTAAATGGAAAATAGGTCTATAATTATTGTTATAATACTTGAGAAAACACTGTGTATAAAAAAGTATATTCATCATATCGTCGTCTTTAATCTCGGTTCTCGACATAATTTGTTTCATCATATACCAAATACTATTATAAATATCGTGTTGATATATTAGAAAATTATAAAGAATGTCTCTATTTTGGAAGAATTTCATTTTTTCGAAATTGTAAATTTCATTTAATAACTTATCGGCAATCTTATTGTTTTCTTTAATATTCGTATAGTTATTCAAATATATATTTTTTATATTTGTAATATTTTGGACATCGTCGACACGTTCAACCATTTTTTTACAAAAACATTTATTGTATAGACTTTTCGATGGACGCTTAATAGATACGGTTTCGACGCAATTCAGAATATTTTTCGGCAAAAAACTCATGTTTTCGACAAGAATAATATATTTCACATTTATATTTTCATGTGACATATTTTGTAAATAACTGTGAAATGATTCGCACAATTCATGATGTATTTTGTGGAAATTCTTACATAATATAATACCTGAATAATTTGAACGACTCTTAATTATGTCTAAGATATGATAATATATGTCATTCCACAAAATTTTGGCATTGCATCCAAGTATATTAAAATCTATTTCGAAGTGTATATCACTTATTTTATATATATAATTATTTTTATTGAATGTAACATTTATTTTACGCTCATATTTGAGATTGCTTTTACTGAACTTGGAAATAATTTTCAATGCTTGTGTATATTTTCCAATACCCGATGCCCCATATAATATCAAATTCGGTAAATTTTCAATGTTATTATCAATACATTCGAATAATTCATTTAATTCGGGATGTAAATTATTTTTTTTATTATTCTTCAGATAATCTTCAAATTTAATCTCTGATATTTTCATGTCTTATTTAGAATTGATAATTATACTTCGCATTTGATATTTATACTGAAAACAATTTATATAATAAATATATTGATATAAAATTTGCCAAACTAATTAAAACAAGACAAAAGAAAATGAGATTATCAATAGACTTAAAAGATTATAATTCAGATTGTATTATAGTTGGAAATAAGACATCAAATAATGTAATGGAGGGATATTTTCATCGTATATTATATTCATCCCAGTATTTCACTCTCAATAGTGTATACTGTTTATTTACATTATCCAATATGAAAATGGAGAAATATTTTCAAAAAATGAAATGTTGTTTTGATTATGATAAAAATTTAAAAGCAATAAATA
>Ga0255761_10004082_pt1 | contig 13049 bp, 10 predicted proteins | sample 071ome_29_FD_179961 | JGI IMG/M metagenome (GOLD analysis project Ga0255761, IMG submission 179961) | Coastal salt marsh microbial communities from the Groves Creek Marsh, Skidaway Island, Georgia - 071407BT metaG (version 2) | ecosystem: Environmental > Aquatic > Marine > Intertidal zone >... | reverse complement strand
TCCATTACTTAATAATAAATGAAACTAATATAATTAGACGATATAATTTTGGGCGCTTAGCTCAGTCCGGCAGAGCGCTTCCCTTACAAGGAAGAAGTCACAGGTTCAAATCCTGTAGCGCCCACAATAGTTTTTCATAGAACCTATTTGAAAAAGTCACCAAAAAGTCACTATCTTTTTAAATTTTTACTTTTTATTAAAATTTAAGTATGAAAAGATTTTATTTTTAGCTTTCTGCTCAACAGAAAACAGTGAAGTTTATAATAATTTATGCAAAAATTTTTCACATTAAATCAAAAATTTTATCTTATGGTGATTATTTTATTTTTAATTACTGATTTATTTCTAGTAACAGAGAAAAAAGCATCCTTAATGACGTTTTTGCTTGTTATTTTAATAATTCTAAAACAACCAACTATAAAAAATAATTTAAATTTTTTATACTTAGAGAAAAAACTTAACACAACATTAGTTTTTATTTATTTATTAATCCTTACAATACTTACTCAAAATTACTTGTTAAATTTTGAAATAATTGATTGGGATATTTCTTCATACTTAGTTGCTTCGAACTCAATTTATGATGGTTTTCTGCCATATGAAAAACAGTGGGAGTCAAAAGGTCCGATTTTGTTTTATATTTATGGAGCTTTAATTAAATTAACTAGCGAAAACTATATCTATTTCAAACTCCTTAATGATGTTGTTTTAAGCTTGATAGCATTTATTCTTTACTTAACAGTTAAAACAAGAAGTGGCAACTACTTGTCAATATTTTCTAGTACCTTATTTATACTTATTTTTTCTCAACCTTGGGCTTTAAGTGGATATTCAGAAATATACTGTTTAATCTTTATTGCATTGTCTTACCTCATAGATACAAAAGAAATTTCAAACAAATATTATCTGGTAGGTTTTCTTATGTCTGTTTCAACTTTAGTTAATCAGGGCTCTATTCTTTTTGCTTTACCTTTCGTCATAAAGTATTTATCTAAAAAAAATTTTTATAAATTTTTCAAATTTTTTATAGGGTCATTAATTCCTTACATATTTTTTATTACTATTTTTTCAATTAATGACTTGATGGATGTATTTTTAACAACATACATTACTATACCAATTGAATATACATCTGCCAGTTATACCAATTTTTATGAATTAAGGGTTTTTTTAAGAAAATATTTTGAATTTAATAGTTACATTTATTATTTATTTATTTCTGTTGTATTCGGTATTTTATTTACTGTTTATAAAAATAAAAATAATAAATTTTCAGATATCTGGTTTGACTCATTATTCATTCTTATGTCATTAGCTTTTTATTTTATTGGGGCACACAATTATTACCATCATCTTTTATTTTTATTATTTTTTATAAGTTTATTTGTACAAAATTTTACTAAAGAATGGGGTATTTATTTATTAACAATTTTTCTAATATTATCCCTATCTACATCGTTATTTACATTAGGTAAGAAATCAGTAGAGTATCTGTCAAATATTGAAAATATTTATGATAATTATCCGATTAAAAAGCTCGCAAAAAAAGTGGATAGTTACTTTGATAGAGATTATGAAGTTCTTGCACTTGAATATAATTTAATTCTGCACTACCTAGATAAAAACAACAGTTCATACATTGTGCATCACACAAACTTTCTTGAACCGTATATTATGTCAGCACTAGAAGGTATCGGATACATAGAAAAAGACTACATTAAGTTTTTACTAGAAAAAAAACCTGATGTTGTTATTTGTAGTGAGTGGATGATTGTAAGGGGAGATCCTATTAAAAATCCTATAGTCAACTGTAGTAATGATATATTTGACAATTCATATGTTGAATTAGACACTGAAAGATACTTCACTGATAACTTAAATTATTACTTTGATCCATATAAAAAAATTAAAGTTTTTATCAAAACTAATTAATTAAAAATGGGAAATTACTATTAAGTTCCACTATGTTAAAACTTGTGAAAGTAATTAAAAGTAACAAAACTAAAGCATTCTTTTTATTAATACTTTTGCTTTCATTGACAAGAATTGATTTTAGATTCGACGAAATAAACCCCGGTTCATTTGTAGACGATGCAGAATATTATTATCATGTTCAAACTATTGCGATTGATAAAGATTTGGATTACTCAAATCAAATGCCAAATACACCATATAGAAATCTAAATGCCGACGACCCCAGTAAGGTATTGCCAGTTCATTCAATTGGTGTTGGAATTTTTGCTGCACCAATAATCTTTTTTGCGAACTCAATTAGTGGGGTTATTAATTTAGATTCTTTAATTAGTTTCAACTACTTTGTGTATTCTTTTATTCCTGTTTTCTATTTATTTTTAAGCTACAAACTTTTAATTAAGTTGTTTACTCGCAACAAAATAAAAATAAATAATAACTTATTACTGCTTATAATTACCGGAAGTGGAGTAAGTTACTTTGCATTTGAAAGATTCAGCATGAGTCACGTTTATGAATTTTTTGGAACAACGCTTTGTGTTTTTGCTGTTGATAAACTTCTTTATGAAAAGTCCAAAATTAAAAGACATACTTTGTGTTTTTTATTACCTATAGTAATTTTTTTGGTACTTACAATACGATGGTCAAATTACTACTTAATTTTATTGCCTTTGTTTGCAAATACTTTTCTCAAGAAAGACTCAAAATTATTGTATATTGAACCTTTTTTCATTTTTGGTTTTTTTACTGGCTTAACTCTTTTCTTGATTCACACTAAATATCTTTATGGAATCTATACTTTAAATCCATCAGATATTTTTTTAGTAGTAGAAAATCGTATTTCATCTGATTATTACAGATTTTTTGATTCTTCTATGATTTTGGAAAATATACAGTTTATTTTCAAAACATTTCTAATTATTAATATTTCTCAGGAATTTGGGTTAGCTTATTTTTCACCAATTTTATTTTTTGGAAACTTTTTAATGTTTTTCTATCTTTTCAAAAAAGAATTTGTAAAGCTTTTAGTAGTTTCAGGAACATTATTTTTTCCATTTTTCTCAACTTTAGTTTTAAATAATCCCGGATATTCTTATGGCTATCGATACTTTTATTCAACTATTCCATTATTTGTAATTATTTATTTTACGGAGTTTCAAAAGAATAAAGTTTTTAATAGTTACTTAATATACTTTTCAGCACTAGCATTAATTTTTCAATTATTTTTTGAAACAAGTCCTTATGTTGTATTATCTAGTGATTATGTGACCAATACTTTTGGTTTGTATACAAAATATGTAAATCCGGTTATTTTGAAAGGAATGTTTAAATCATTTCTCATTTTTGATTCTTATTTAAATATAATTTTTACTTCATTTATTGGTGTTTTCATAATTAAATTTATTTCACTATTTACATCGCCTAGTGAATTTATATCCAGATTTAGAAACCCTGATGAAAAAATAATCGAATTGATTGAAATGAGTTTGTCTTTTTCTTGGGTTATGTACTTGCTAGTTATTCTTTTTTATATATATATTATTAGAGATTTAATTACAGAAAAAAATTAACTGTAATCTTCATAGTCTTTTTCCTCTACAATTTCTGAACCATAAAAATTGTTAATTTTAGATTTAATTTCAAACCTTTTATCGTTTGAGTAATATACATTTCTTGCTAACTGTATAAACTCGTCATTAAAATTTTTTTTATTTTCTAAGATACGAATATTATCCTCTGTTTCCCATAATTGTAGATTTATCTCAAATAGTTCATCCATAAATTTCTTATAAGATTTTTCATCCTTTTCAATAAACTTCTCTGCAATTGAAGAAAGTAGGCCTAATTCTTTTGTAATATTCAATAATTTTTTTTCGTTATTAATTTTTTGTTCTTTGATTTTAAGAATTGATATCTTGTCTAAAAGCTCACCCACTGAGGCATTAATTTTTATCATTACATTTTCAATATAGTTTCATTTTTATTTTTAGTGCTAATAATAAATAAAATTAGTAACTCTTTGATTTTTATATATTTAAGAGTTCAATATCATAGAACTGTGCTAAAAAATTTTTTAAATATCATCGTCATTACCTTATTTAATTTTTATGTATTGAGTCTAAGTAGTTCAATTAAAGTAGAGCAAGTTTATTTTGATTTTCAAAATTTAGGGATACCAGAACCTAACAATGAAAATACTGTATTTATTTTTATAGGTTTTTGCGTATCAATACTGACAAGTTTTTTAATATATTTTTTTAAACCTTTTATAGAGATTTATTTACTTCATTACTTTAGATATAGCTTCTATTTATTGATTAATTTACTATCATTGTCTACTGTTTATCTAACTTTAAGAATCTATGGATATTCAAGACTACTAGTGCTGATATATTTGTTTCTAAGCACAGTTACACTTGTTTTATCAGATAAGAATTATTTCATAAAAAGAAAATGATTATTTAATTTTCTTTAAAAGCGATTTTGAAAAATCCTTCTTTATTGAATTTTATATTTTTAGACTCCATTGTACACTTTAGATTTATCCAGCACCTATCTCCAGTATCTGGTTTTATCCAGTTTTCATATGTAGTTATTTCTCCATACTGCATTTCTATTCTTGGATCAAACAGAGATATTTCCTTGTATGATAAAAAATTCTGATAAGAACTTATTCGTGGAAATAAACCAATTGCAATAATAAATACTGTTAGCAAAATATTTTTTGAAAGATTAAATTTTGGTTTTTTTACAAAAAAACCAAATAAACACACTGTTGTGCACAATATTCCCATAGAATATCGGGGAATTGGCCCATAAAATATTAAGTATGAAATGCTTGCAAGAAAATACATAGTAGTAATTGTCTTAAATCGGAGACTCACGTTTTTTCTATTAAATAAAATAAGGCTTAAGAGAAATAAGATAATAAATGAACCCAAAAAGTTGGAATAAACAGATAGGTAATAATTAGAAAAAGTACTATTTAAACTCGAAAAGAAAAAATCTTTAACCCAGTTGTTAAAATTTAATTCAGGAGAAAGAAAATACTCCATATAGGAAAAACTTGTTGCAGTGGTGTATGCCTCAACTCTTTCAGTTGAACCAATTTCGTACCACCAAAATCCTTCATAGCAAGTAAAAGACAATGGGAAAATTAAACATCCTGTAGTTAGTATGCTTTTTATAGACCAAACGATACCAAAAATTATTGTTGGAAACTGTAAAAGTATAACTTCTTTAAAATTAAAAATTTTATTTTTTATTAATTCATACCAAAGGACAAAGAATAAGAAAAATATTATTACACCACTTACTTTAATTTCATAAATGAAAAAAACGAGCAATGAGAGGTAAGTGAAATCTGGTTTGGATATTTTTTTTTGCTGTATGCTGTCGAGGATTAATAAACTAGTAATACAATACAAAATTGCAACTGCTGTGTCCTGTTTTCCTATCTCTTGAATATAAATAAAACCATTTCTACCACCAGATATTCCAAAATTATCAAAGGCTGCAAATAAGATTAGAAAAAAAGAAGCATATTTTAAATTTTTACTTTTTGAATTAAATAGATGGAAAAAGATAAAGCTAAAAAAGAAGTGCGAGAATATTAATTTTAAAAAATGCAAATATATTAATGAATCTTCGAACCAGAGAATTGATGATAAGTACTCAAAAATAGAAGACATTCCAAATGGCCAAAATACATTAACTGTGCCAATAATTAGATTTGAACTACGTAGCCAATTTTGATGATTTAAATGATAATAAGCTGCATCATAATGAAAATTTATATCTGAGGAGCTAACCAAAAGTACACTTGGAATAAAAATATATAAGAAAAAATTTTCTAAACTTATGAGATTCAAATATTGAAATGAACTCTTTTTAAAAAAAATAAAATTTGGAAGTATTAATAATATTGAATAGAAATATAAAAACTGGCTTTGAAGACCAATAAAAAAATTAAGTATAATTAAGCCATTGCCGTAAATTATTAAGCCAATTAAAGGGTAAAATATTGTATTCTTTGTAGATAATATATCATTTTTAAAATCTCTATGTAAAAAATATCTATTTAAAACCAAAGAAAATGATCTTCCTGTTAAAAAAAATAATCCAAAAACTAAAAAATATTTAATAAATAAACTAATTGCAAAAGTTAAAAGCTCAAACAAACTCAAACTCCATATTGAATAAATTTTGCTTGTATTTTAAATATTTTCATTTTTTTCAATCATAATTGCATCAAGTTCAATATTTTGTTTTTTAAATTTATTTAAATAGTTTTGAAGCATCTCTGGCTGTCCCCATCTACTTGGTGAGACCAAGCACGTTTTAAAATTTTTTATTACATCTGCTGTTTTTTCATCTAAATCAAAATCACTATATGTATCAATCCATAGCCAAGTTACTTTATTAACTAATCTTTCAACTGACTCGATGCTTTCATAAGCTGAAAATCTTGTAGACAAATATTTTTCCTGTTGTAAATAATTCTGATAAATATACGGAAATTCGACATCAAGTAAGAAAAAATTTTCAATATTTTTATCTTTTATCATTTCAATCGAAATATTTTCAATTCCTGATTCTTTAATATTTGCGATTAATAACTTTTTATCATAATTGTTTAAAAATTCTTTTAATGTAGTTGTTGATTCATGTAGATCATGAGAAAGCACCAATTCTCCTGAGTTGTTTCTTATATCAATTTCAACTCCATAGTTATCTGGAACATTATTAAGTTTTTCTATTGAATTTACTTTGTGAATTATTGGTGTCATAATTTTGTATTATGAAAATTTATCATCATTTATTAGATAATAACAAAAGAATCTTCATTATTTTCTACTTTTTAATCACAATTTATTATTTTCTGAATTGCTTCTTATTAAATGACTATGAAATTTTATTTATGGATGAAAGATTAATTGTTGATGATATATACAATGTATGGCTATTAGATGATACTTTTAATAGATTTACAAACATTGAGAATGTTATCCTTAAAAATCTCTTAATTCTTGTCACGGAGTTTTCATATGGTGGTGATCTTAGATATGGAAGATTATGGTCAAATATCTTTACTTTAATAGTGGGTCCTCTAACTTTTATATCAGATAATGTAGTAATTTCTGGAGTAAGATTATTAAACCTTGCAATCCTAAATTTATCTTTTTACCTATTAAGTAAATCATTTGTAGAGAAAAAATATTTTTGGATGTCAATGGTCGCACTTTACTCACTTCCAGGTGTAGAGTTTTTAATACTAATCCCAAAACCTGATGTGTTAGCATTGCTATCAACTGCATTGGGATTATTTTATTTTCAAAAAGATAAGATTTTTTTAAGTATATTTTTCTTATCAGTAGCTACTTTTTTAAAAGTTAACTTTTTCATAATACTGATAATTTTTTTATTATACTTTTTTTTACGGACAGAAAATAAAAAAAACTTTAGTTTAAAAACAACATTTTTAGTTTATTTGTCTCTGATTATTGTGAACCCGATTTTATTAGTCCCTCCAATAAAGTTTTTAGACTTACAGCTGCCAAATTTTTATCAAAAATACTTTGAATGGATTTTTTCACAAGGATCTTATGGGCAACAACAATTATTTAGTATTGATTTTTTTAAAAATTGGTTAAAAACAATTTCAAATTTTTATTTACTACCAACAGGCATTGATTTCATTATATTTATAATTTTTATTTTATTTATAACTTTGTTAACTAACAAAATTTATAAGAGTGAAGATACCATCCTAAAGTTATTTCTTATAATTTTTTATTTTTATATGTTTTTATATATGTTTTTTATCGAAAGGCAATTTATTTGGTACATAACTGTACCTTTTCTTTTTCTAACTATTACAGTTTTTAGAAAAATTGACATGAAGAAAAAATTAGACAAAATTTTTAGTTTAAATTTAATTTTACTTTTGATACTTGGTAATTTGTCCAATATACAAGTTCATAATGAAAATAAATCTTTTCAAGCAAACTACAAACTTGGTTATCAACAGATAGAAAACAAAGATTCAGCAATTAATTTAGTTAATGAAATAGTTAAACAAATTGAGATTATATATAGTGAAGAAGACTCTAAAGATAAAAATATTGTTTACTGGAATCCTAATTTATTTATTCCAAGAAACAAAGTTACATATTTAAGCAATTTTGAAGTAAGAGAATATTGGGGCTCAGAAAACTTAGAAAAAATTCTTAATGTAGCTGACTTTTATGTAACAAACACAGATTTATATTTGGATAATGTTAATAAAATCAAGATTAATAATTACTATATCTTTTTTGATTAATTCAAGAAAATAAGTGCTTGATTGCTTTATCAAAATTTGTATTAAACAATTTATTATTGCTTATAAATTCTTCTAAATCGTTTTCGATTAAATAACTTGAAGCATTGTATCCTTCTTGCCAGTATTGGATATCATTTTCGTAACTATCGCCAATTGCATAAATCTTATATTCATTAATTTCTATAGCTTCAAAAAAATTTTCAACATAATTAAAAAATTCAATCTCTGGTTTTTCATAACCAACTTCCTCTGAGGTAATTACTCTGTCGAACATATCTAAATTCCAGGAATGTATTTTTTTTAATTGAACATTTGTATTTTGATTAGTGCATAAAATATATTTATCATTTATGTTTTTTAAATTTTTAAGAGACTTAACACCTTCTATCTTTATGTCAGCAATTGTTATAAAAGTATCCCAGTATAAATTTTCTAATATCAGTAATTCATTATGAGGCAAAATTTCATTAAACATTTCCTTGAAATACAGTAACTTTGAATGTCTAGATGGATTACTAAAAAGTCTATGATGAATTTTTTCTTTCGCAATATTATAATTCTCGATAAAAAGATCATAACTCTTGAAAATTGTTTGTGATTTATAAACACTATCTAATGCTTTTTCATGAGTAGGTTCATAAGAATAAAATGTATTGTCTAAATCAAAAATTATTAATTTATTCATATTTTTTCGCTCACCTTTTTTTCAAGAAGATAGAGAACTATCCCCATTTTTATTAAAACTTCATCTTCTAGCTCTGCTTCGATATAATTTTGGCTTTGTAGATTTTTAATTTTTTTAATAAGTAAAGAATGTAGTCTTTTTATATTATCTTTTTGTATAGTGATTTCGAACTTTGAATGTTCAAAATCTGAATCTAAATTGCGAATTTCTATTGGTAAGAGCTCGATAATTTCAGACTTAAACTCATCAAAGTAACTACTTCCAAAACTTAACTCAAAAGTAATTTTTTCACTATCCCTAAATAATGTTTTTATATATAAATCAGCATTTTTAATTTGTGGTTTGATAAAGCTTTCGTAATCATTTTTCCTTTGTTTAATCTGTTCAGTAATTTCTTCTTTTGATTTTCCTCTAACCAGATCTCTCTCTAATTTTGACTCATGCTTTATTGATTCCTCCAAATCAAGATACACATTTAAATCAAATTTATTCACTAAATCAGTAAAGTACAATGAATGCAGGCCTTCTATGATTAAGAAATTGTTTATCTGCTTACTAGATTCAGAGTCAAATTTACCGTTTAGATGGTTATAGTTCTTTACTACTAATTTTTTCCCTTTCATAAGATTTAATATTGTGTTTTTATATTCTTGAAGATTATTCATTTGGGGGTTTAAGTGCGTATATTCTTTCCATATAGGACTAGATCGTTCATGTAAATGAAAACTATCAAGTTCAATATTGTCAACAAACTTCATTCCAAAAAATAAATTAAGAGTTTTTGATAATGTTGTTTTACCAACAGCAGAGTCTCCCGCCAATGCAATAATTATAGGGTTAGATTTAATTTTGAAATATTGGTTATTTATTATTAGTTGATATCCGAAATAAATAAAAAATATACATCCCAAGATAATAGTAAATCTAGTAATTTCACTGAATTCAAAATCTATTTCATTAAAAAAAACAATAGATGATAAAAAGAGGAGTATGAAAATTTTTACAATTATGTTGTATGAATTATAAATTATAAAAACCGACAAAAAAGACCATAAAAACCACCCTAAATTTTCAGTATTTGTCATAAATAAGGGAATTGTCAAAAAACTGGAAAAAATTGAAATCGTATAAAAATCAAATCTGTGTATGTTCACCCAATAAACAAAAATTATAAAACTTAAAAAAACAGCAACAATAAGAAAATTATTATTAAATAATCCGGGAAAATCATTTAATGCATTATATCCTTCATTAATTCCAAATAAGACAGTCTCGGAATAATAATTTTGAGTAAAAAATTGAAAATTCATAAGAAGAGTAGATAAGAATATAAATAAAATTGTTTTAGAGTTTTCAAGTAATGTTTCCTCAATTTTTAAGAAATAAAATAAAAAAACAGGTAATAATATAACAAAAATTATTTTTGAACTAAAAGCTAATATTATAAAAAATATTGAAATATATTTTTTTTTCTCTTTCAAATAATATATAGCAAGAATCAAGTAGGTCAAAGGTATAAAATCAAGCTGGCCTAAAAAAGAAGATGAGTATATTAAAAATGGATTCAAAATTACAATAAAAATTAACTGGTTATTGTCTACTTGATATATTTTATTTAAAAAGATAATTAAAAGAATTTCAAAAAACAAATACGAGAGAATAACAAAGGATATCCCTAGGCTGCTTCCGATTAAAAAAAATGGCAGTAAAACAAAATACATAAAGTTTCCATAGGGAAAAGTTAAAAAACCATTTTCTAAATTTAGTATTTCACTATAAGGATTTAAACAAGAACTTAACGAAATACATTGTTCAAAAAAAGATGTATATCTTTCAGATTCTAAAATTGGAAAATATTGAAAAAGTACTAAATACTTTAAAAATAAAATTGGTAGATATAATTTTTTATTACTAATCACTTATGAAAACATTATAAATTACCATTGATACAAATGGAAAAATTTATAGAATACTCAAAAAAAATTGGTAAAGACTTTATGCTTTGCCAAGGTCCTGGTGGTAACACTAGCTTCAAGCAAAATGATTCTATATTTATAAAAAAGTCTGGTTTACAGTTAGCGGACTCGAATTTAGATACATTCAAAAAAATAAAATTTACAGAAATTAATAATTTTTATAACAATTCTAAAGTCAATCATAAAAAATTTGATAAAGATTTATCAATAGAAACACCTTTACATGTTTTTTTGGAACAAAAGTATGTATTTCATTACCACAGTATTGCAGCAATTATTTGTTCAATTATTTTTAAAAAAAACTATCTTAATAAATTACTTATTGCAAAAAATATCACACCCATTAGTTACATAAGACCAGGCCTTGAATTAGCTTTAGAAATAAACAAAAATAACAATACTTCTTCTTCTTTTTTTCTACATAATCACGGTGTGATAGTCCAAGACAAAGATTTGGATAATATACTTAAAAAAATTAAAAATATAGAACATATTTTTGGTGAAATTTTAGATTATAGAAAATTGATTAATCTAAAGGAAAAAATTTTAGGTTTGGAATTAATTAATAACAAAATGGCTAACCCAGATCCTTCAATTAATTATGAACAATTTAAAGAAAAATTCTTTTTTCCAGATCATGCTGTTTTTTTTCCATATCCAATTAGTAGTTCAGAAGATAGCCCAATTAAATATGACAGTAAGTACATTCACTTTGATTCTTTATTGAACAAAACAGAATTAGATTATTTCAAAACACTATTGATAATGTATTGCTATATTAAAGACCAGGAATTGCACAATCTAATCGATTCAACAACAGGTATCAAATTAAGAAACTCAGAAGATGAGATTTTAAGGAGAGAACGTAATAGATGAAAATAATTATTCCAATGACTGGAAAAAGTACTAGATTTAAAAAAAGTGGAATACAAACTCCCAAACAATTTCTAAAAATTCAAAACAAATATATATTGGAACACATTATAGATATGTTCCCAGGGGAAAAAGATATAAATCTCTTGGTTAGTAATGAAGACAAGGAAAATTTGGAATTTTCAAATTATCTAAGTCACTTTGATGATTTAATTATTCATAATATTGATTATCAATATTCTGGTCCTGGGGGTGCTTTATTAGAATCTAATCTTTTAGACACTGAAGATGATGTGTTGATAAATTATTGTGATTTTGCAAATATTTGGAACTGGGAAGATTTTAAACAGCTAATTAGTGATAAAAAACCTGATGGTATTGTTCCAGCATATCATGGTCAGCATCCTCATAGTATTTACAATAATGACTACGCGTTCATTAAAAACAATGGAGACAAAATTGAGGGAATTCAGGAAAAAAAATCTTTTACTGATAATAAAATTGAAGAATATGCATCTTCTGGAACTTACTATTTTAAATCAGGCTATTTAGCAAAAAAATATATTAATAAGGTTTTCGAGCTTAAACAGTTTATAAATGATGAGGTATATATAAGTACTCCATTTCAGGAAATGGTAAACGACAAACTAGATATTAGATTATTTCATATAAATTATTTTTTTCAATGGGGAACTCCTGAAGATTACTATGAGTTTATTTATAATTTGAACGAAGTTGAGAATGTTAACAGTTCAAACAAAATTGATACAAAAGATGTAAATATACTTATTCCAGCTGCTGGAGAAAGCTCTAGATTTAAAGCCAAGGGATATAATGAATCAAAAATTAATCTAAAAGTAAATGATATTAAAATAATAGATCATATATTGAATAGTTTTAGTAAAAATGAGAAGACTAAATTACTGATTCACAAAGACGATAATTTTAAAAATAATAAATTTAAAGATAATCAAAATATTTTTATTATAAAACAGCGAACAAGCGGCCAAGCAGAAAGCTGTCTTAAGCTTGTAGAGAAAGTAGTTGATTCAAAACCGATTTTAATACACTCTGCTGATTGTATTCTTGATAAAGAATTAGAAGTTGACATGGATGACAATGATGTTGTCTTGTTTACAAAAAATAACTACAGAAGAGCGTTTTATCAATATCAAAATTACGGCTGGGTAAATTTTGATAATAATGAAATAAATAGTTT
>Ga0255761_10004077_pt1 | contig 13057 bp, 9 predicted proteins | sample 071ome_29_FD_179961 | JGI IMG/M metagenome (GOLD analysis project Ga0255761, IMG submission 179961) | Coastal salt marsh microbial communities from the Groves Creek Marsh, Skidaway Island, Georgia - 071407BT metaG (version 2) | ecosystem: Environmental > Aquatic > Marine > Intertidal zone > Salt... | reverse complement strand
GTTTTGCGATCTCTTCTTCCTCTTCTTCCTCTTCTTCCTCTTCTTCTTCTCTCGCGAAGTTCCCGCGCGGAAGACGGAGCGAGGAACAACGCGCGGGCGGGCGAGAGAGAGAGAGAGAGAGAGAGAAAAGGAGCGATAAAAGAAAAGAAGAGTGATACTATATATAAAAAAGCGTGCGCGCGCGTGGGGGACAAATAATTCAAAGAAAGAGACGAAGAGAAAAAAAAAGGATCGAAAAAATGAGCAAGTTGAACCAATCGAACAACAACAACAACAACAACAACAACAACAAACGACGTCGAACGGCGACGGGCACGGCGATTACGAAAGCGCAAAATCTTTCGAACGCGCAAGTCGCGCTGTTTCACTGCTCGTACTGTCAAAAGGACATATCGTCCGTGGTGAGAATGAAATGCGCGCAATGCGTGGGCGTGGACTTGTGCGTGGAGTGTTTCAGCGTCGGCGTGGAACCGTACCCGCACAAAGCGGGACATCCGTATCACGTGATCGATGACTTGTCGTTTCCACTGCTGACGTTAGATTGGGGCGCGGATGAGGAGTTGTTGCTGTTAGAAGGCGTAGAGATATTCGGTTTGTCGAACTGGACGGATGTGAGCGAACACGTCGGGACGAAAACAAAGAGTCAGTGTCAACAACACTACGTGGAGGAATACGTGAAGTCACCGGCGGCGCCGTTGCCGGATATGAGTAAAGTGCTCGGTAAAGGATATAAGAAACTAACCGAGGAAGACCAAGCCGAGTTGAGGAAGAAACAGAAACAAAAGAACAAGCTGAAAGAGGAGAACGAAATCGACGGAGCGGGAGACAAAGAAAACGGAGCGTTGAATCAAGACGTGGAGATGACCTTGTTGCAACAAATGTCCAAACCTGGAGAGATTCGGGCGGAAGGAAATATCTCCGAGTTGACGGGGTATAACGTGAAGAGGAACGAGTTCGATCCGGAGTACGACATTGAAGCAGAGTTGCCGTTGGCGGAGATGGAGTTTCGAGAGTTGGACACCGAGGAGGATAGAAAATTAAAAATACGCATGATTGAAATATACAACGAGCGCTTAGCGGAGAGACAGAGACGAAAGAATTTCATCTTAGAGAGAGGTTTGTTGAACGTTAAGAAACAGCAACTGTTCGAGAAGAAAAGATCGCAGTACGAGAGAGATTTACACGGCACGTTGCGAGTGTTTATGCGATATTTATCGCAATCGGAGTACGACGTGTTGTTGGAAGGTTTAGCCGCGGAGAATAAAATTAGAACGCGAATTGGCGAGTTGAAAGAATATCGACGAAACGGGATTACGACGTTACAAGAGGGTGAGAACTACGACGTTGAGAAGAAACGACGGATGGAAGAGTTTGCCAGATTGAAGTCGTTCGAGTCGCCGCACTCTAGAAAGAAAGGATTCACTCCTTTGCCGTTGGCGCAACCGCAACCGGGAGGAGATGGCAAATCGAATACGATTTTCCCGTCCCCCGGTGGTAGATCGGTAAAAACGGACCATCACGGCAACTCTTATTTATCATTTGGTTCGAAGAAGAGAATGTACATTCCTTTGGATTTAGCCACGTTACCAGGCGTGGAGCTTTTGAGTAAACAAGAGAAGGAGCTGTGCGTGATGAATCGAATGTTGCCGGTGCAATTTTTAATGGTCAAACAACAGTTGATGAAGTTGAGTCAAGAGAGGGGCAAATCCAATCCGATTAAAAGAGCCGAGGTGAGAACGATGTTTAAAATCGAACCGATTAAAGCGCTCAGAGTGTACGAACTGTTGTGTCAGTGCGGATACGTTATATCCGGCGACGAAAAGAAAGTTCAAGAAGAGGAAGAGGAGAAGGAAGAAGAAGAGGAGGAAGAAGAAGAGGAAGAAGAAGAAGAAGAAGAAGAAGAGGAAGAGGAAGAGGAAGAAGAAGAGGAAGAAGAAGAGGAAGAAGAAGAAGAAGAAGAAGAAGACGACGACGACGAAGATGCTTCCGTCGAAGAAGAAAGCGAAGAGGAATCCGATTCGTGATTTATAGCACAAAGCGATAGCATATTTGTAATTTAGTTTAATTTTGTTTTATTATAATCTAGTAGTAAGACAACGCGCGAAGTACGCATAACACCTCTTCTCTCTCTCTCTCTCTAATGTATATGTATGATGTGACAATGCTTTTTCCTTTTCTTCTTATCCTTCTTCTTCTTCTTAGATATCCGCGATATCGTCGAAATCGAAAAAGTCGTCGTTCTCGTCTCTCTCCTCTTCGAACGTGTCGGTTTCGTTCACCCGAATCGAATCCGGAAGTTCCCCGTACGCTTTCAAACTTCTCGCCTCTTCTGCGGTATACTTTAAAATCACGTCCGCTTTCTCGTCTTGAAAGTCTCTCAAGCCGAGTAGAACGATATCCGAGGTGTTCACCCACACTTTTTTTCTCATCTTCCCTCGAATGTGACACAAGCGTTTCACGCCGTCGATGCATTGCGCTTCTAACCTTCCGTTCCCTAACATTCTCAACACTTGCGCGTACTCTTGTCCGTCTTCCTTAAAAATCAACTCTCTCTTCTCGTCCGAATCGTTTTTCCCTCTTCGTCGGTTTTTGCCTCCTTTTCCTTTCGCTTTCGGCATGTTGTTGTTCTTCTTCTTCTTCTTCTTCTTCTGATGTGTGTTTTGTTTTTAAAAACTCTTCCTTCTCCTATATAAAATGGGGCTTCCGATTGATTGCTCTTCTTCTTCTTCTTCTATTACGCACAAAGAAAGTTCTCGTATTATCGAAAGAGAGCAGCGGTGTGTGTGTGGTCGGGTCGTGCGCGCGCGCGTCTCTTTGCTTCTCGCCGATTTTCTCTCGACAATAAAACAACAGACAGAGACAGACAGAGAGGCGACTGACTGTGTGTCAAACGCTCGCGTTCGTTCGTTTTTTATCCCGCCGCTGTTTTTTTTTGAAGCACTTCTCCTGCGACTGACTTCTTTTTCTCGTTTTTTTTTGAACTCACGCACACTCGTGTTGGTGCGCTGTGAGACCTGAATTTGGCAATTTGCCTCTGACTGCTACTACAAAACTAGACCAACGACACCCCAGAGAAGAGAAAAGAAGGAGTGGAGTGGAGTAATCAAAAAACAATCTTTTTCTCTCACCATATCAAGAACCAAACAACAAGAACAACAACAACGAACGGACGGCGTAAAAATCAATCATGATTAAGATGTGCTGCTCGAAATCCGTCATCGTTAAATCTTCCTCTCATCACTCGTATTATTACAGCTGCTCTCGCTTGCGAAGTTCTTCGTGTTCTTCGAGTTCTTCGAAGAGGAGTTCTCTTCAGCAACCTCAGAGATGCGTCGTCGGGGGTGTGAGCGCGCTGGGGAGCAGTAACAGTACCAACAACAACAACAACAATAAGAACAGAAGAAGGAACTTTTACCATAGCACCACTATTACTGCTTACAACAACAACAACAATAATAATAGCAATAGCCTCGCGGCGGGGATTTCTTCGAGAAGATGCCTCGCACCGATTCAACAAAGACGACCGATGGTGATGGTTTCTTCGTCTTCTTCTTCTTCTTCTTCTCAAATAACAACAACAACAACTGCTTCGTCGTCGTATAAGAGAAGAGACCGTCTGGCGCAAATCAAATCGAACGATAACGGGAAATCAAAACTAGGCGAAACTCTCGAACTCAAAGGATGGGTGAGATCTATCCGAGCGCAGAAAGACCGCGCGTTTATCGATTTAAACGACGGGTCGGACATGTCAGGGATGCAAATGGTGGTGTTGCAAGAACACGTGGACGAAAGCGTATGGGGACTAGTCACGGCGACGCCGAGCGAAGTGTCCACCGGGGCATCGATTCGAGTGAAAGGGAAAGTCGTAGAATCCCCGGGGGGAAAGCAGTCCGTGGAAGTTTTGGTGGATGAGTTGGAGATTATCGGTAGAGCGGACCCGGCGACGTACCCGTTGCAAAAGAAGAGACACACGTTGGAATATTTACGATCGATTGCGCACTTGAGACCGAGGACGAATACCATCGCCGCAGCGTCGAGAGTGAGAAACCAATTGGCGTTCGCGACGCACCAGTTTTTTCAACAGAATGGGTTTTTATACGTGAACACGCCGATTATTACCGCCTCGGATTGCGAAGGTGCCGGGGAGCAGTTTCAAGTGACGTGTTTGTTGAACGGTTTAGAAGGAGAAGAAGGAAACTCTTCCTCTTCGGCTTCCTCGAAGGAAGACGTTGAAAAAGCGGAGCAAAAAGTGAAAAGTCAAGGGGACGTCGTGAAGAAAACGAAAGCGGATAAAGGAGAAGGCAACGCGACGAAAGAGGACGTCGATCGAGAGGTGAAAAAATTGTTACAGTTGAAGGAAGAGTTGGAAGGACTCTCGGCGAAAACGACGACGGTGAAAGAGTTGCCGAAACTCAAATCCGGCGGCATCGATTACGAACAAGATTTCTTCGCCAAACGCGCGTATTTGACCGTCTCTGGCCAGTTGAACGGTGAAATTATGGCGAGCGCAGTCAACGACATTTACACATTCGGTCCGACGTTTCGAGCAGAAAACTCAAACACGTCGAGACATCTCGCGGAATTTTGGATGGTTGAACCCGAGTTGGCGTTTGCGGATTTAAACGACGACATGGATTGCGCGGAAGCGTATTTGAAGCACTGCATCACGCATGTTTTGAAACACTGCGACGAAGACTTGGCGTTCTTTGAAAAGAACATTTCCAAAGATAATTTGAGGGAACGATTACAGAACGTCGTCGATCAAGATTTTGCTCGAATCACGTACACGGAAGCCGTGGAACACGTCTTGTCGGCTAAGAAGAAATTTGAGTTCCCTATCGAATGGGGTAGCGATTTACAATCCGAACACGAACGATATATTTCTGAGGAGGTGTACAAAGACCGACCGGTGATTGTTCGCGATTACCCGAAAGATATCAAAGCGTTTTACATGCGCGCGAACGACGACGGTAAAACCGTCGCGGCGATGGACGTTTTGGTCCCGAAAGTTGGTGAATTAATGGGTGGCTCGCAAAGAGAAGAACGTTTGGACGTTTTGGAGAAGAAAATCGAGGAAGTTGGTTTAGAGAAAGAATCGTACTGGTGGTATTTGGAGTTGAGAAAGTATGGCTCGGTCCCGCACAGCGGCTTTGGTTTAGGTTTCGAACGATTAGTCCAATACGTCACCGGTGTAGAGAATATCAGAGATGTGATTGCGTTTCCTCGATATCCAGGTAGCGCGGACTTCTAGTATATGTTTTGAATACTATTATTGTTATTACATCTACGCGAACATATTGATTTCTTTATATAAAAACTACACGCGCCCGCGGTTCTATTACAAACTATATACCGTGTTCTAAATAAGTAAATTCTTCTCTTTATCGTGACAATACTTCTCTTTTCGCTCGCGTCACCGAGTGCAAACTTCCAGAGACGCACACTACGCCTCTGCCGTTATTCTTTTTCACTAAAATATCTCTCGCGTATTTCATAGCCTCCGAAAAATCCTGAATGACAACTCCTTGGAAATACTCGCTCCGTGCAATGACTTCCGGCGAGGTCGATCGCAAATCTTTCCCGGCGACGTCTACTTTCGTGGCGATCATCTCAACCCTCGAAGGCGTCTCGGCTAACGCTTTCGTTATGCCGGAGTGGTTTTTATCCGACGCCATGGCGAGGACAAACACCATGGGTTCATTTGGAAAGACCTCGAGAAGCGTTTTTCTCAAACACACCGCCGACTCTTCCGTGTGTGCGCCGTCGGCGACGATTGTGATGTTGTCGTCGTCGTTACGATCATCCTCATCGCCATCACCATCTGGAGAGGACTTATTTTGTGGTCTTGGGCGTCGGAGAATCTCGAAATTTCCAGGCGACGATACCGAGGAACACGCTTCGAAACCGTCGCGAATACTTTCCCACGTGAGTTTGTCCCATTTCTTCCCCGTTGTTGTTTGTGTCGTCGTTGTCGTCGTTGTCGTCGTCATCATGTGAGATAAAACGTTCAGAGCTAACTCGGCGTTTTCTCTCTGATGCGGACCGAGTAACGGAAGATTGATGGATTCTTGGAACTCTCGTACTTTATCTCCTCCCGAAGGTACACTCAAGGAGACTCTTTGTTTGAGTATCGCATTATCAACATTGATATCTACGAACCGTACTTTCGCTTTATTTTCGATGATAACACCACCTCGATCGCGAACTTCTTCGCGAATTAATTTGTCCACTTTCCGATCGTTTTGATGCCCGATGAACGTCGGTCTCGATGGTTTGCAAATACCAGTTTTCGCTCGGACAATGGATTCTATACTCCCTCCGAGTGCCTCTAAATGTTCCTCGCCAATGTGCGTCAATATCGCACATTCCAGCGAATTTTCGTCAAACACGTTCGTCGCATCCCGTATGCCACCTAATCCAACTTCTACTAAAGCTATGTCTACATTTTTTTGCTCGAAGTATTTCAACGCCATCCCCGTTAAAACTTCGAAGTGCGTCAACTGCTTCAACTGTTTCATCCGTCGACGCGCTGCTGCCGTATCCTCTTCGTGAACATCATTTGCTGTCCTCGTCCAGATCTCTTCGAATAACTCGCTCAATTCATCGTCGTCGTATTTACCATTTACACGTATTCGTTCCGCGAATGAATGCACGTGCGGGGATTTATATGTCCCTATCGTATATCCCGCTTTCATTAGGCACGAAGAGAGGAGAGCGATTTGAGTGCCTTTACCTTTCGTGCCGCCAACGTGAATAGTTTTATACGTCTTCCCCTTATGCGGGTCGCCCAAAAGTCTCAAGAATACGTGCATTCGCTCCATGTTGAAAACATCGTTTAAATCGTCGTCCGTTCCCGCTTTCGACGGCACGCCTTTTTGTTCATGGTTTACGAACCTTTTGAGAAGTTGGTCCAAGCGATGGTCGTTGGAACTTCTCCTCCCACGGGGAGTCGAGGAAAAGAATTTTTTCTTTTCACCTTCAAAAACAATGAACTTGAACCGCCAACGCGAAAAGTCTCTCCCTCCGTGGATGCCCATGGACGATACAAGTCTTTGAAAGACTAGTCGACGTAGTTTCGGGGTCATCGAGATCGCCCTCTTTCTCCAAAGAGAGAAGAAGAGGGCGAGGCAAACAATGAGGAGGAACAAAGGAAAAAAAAAGAAATTAATTTCCATATTATATATTATAAACGTTTTATTCCCAAGTAATTATCGACGAAAACTAAATTGAATTTTAGTTTTAGTATACTGATATAACTATTTGATTACAATTCGCTAATTCGCTAATATAGTAGTACAATTTTTATTTAAAAGGAAAATAAATAGAAAAAATTCTCCGTTATCTTAATTTATATAACCTTTTTTTCATAATAAATTACTTTTTTCTTCTCTTTATCTCCGTTTTATTATGAGATCACTCAATGATATTAATGATTATACTCTGCATATCATGGTTATCTCCGTAATTAAAATTTATATTTTTAAATAAAATTTGAAATTTAATTATTCAGTTCCCAAAAAATGAATATTCTCTCGTGAATTAAATATGATGATTTGTATAAATATTTGTAATCAATTGCATATTTTATATTCCTGAAAAGCACGTCAGAAAGTCATTGTATTCTCTTTTTACATTTTTTCTTCGTCTATGAAAGACGAGAAGATTAGTTCGTTCCTTCCTCAGAGATAAATTTGTAATTCGAAAGAAAGACGAGGAAAAGTAAAACAAATGCACGTCACGAACGTTGGCGGTTCATTAACGACGGCGGTGTGTTTGTCGCTCATCGCGTGGTCGGTTCGTGTTTTGAGGTCGTCCAAGCCGAATCTTTTGAAGGACTTGCAGAGTCACCTGAAGAGCAAATCCACAGCAAACGACGGTTCCGGAAGTAACGAAAACAAAGCGACGTCCATCAACTCCATCAAACAGAAAGCTCGCAATGCGGCTCGACACGAGAGTTACGCGCGCCTATCTCCGCTTGCGTTTTGGCTTTTGGTGGGAACGAAACCGGTGGAGTTTTTCATCGTCGACGTGAGCGATCGAAACGAAAACTCAGACTTGGTTCGAGCGTTGCAAAGACGACTCATAAGCGAAGAGAAAGAGGAGGAAGCTAACGTTAACAGAAACAAGTCTTTATATTACGTGCGAATGGATTTGAGCGAAGTTCAGTTGCTTCTAAGAAACAGAAACTCGCCATCTTCCGCGTCGTCGACGTTTCGTAAGCGGTATCCGAGAACGAAAACTCCCGGTTTGCGAAGTAACTTGATATTCATCTCGCCTCACGGCAAACACGCCGCACAAGCTGCCGCACAAGCCTCGAGTCTGGGCTTTTCTCGATGTAGCACAGTCGTCGGGGGAATGGTGTCGTTGATTCCATTGTTAGACTCGGACATGAAATCGTTACTATCCGAGGAAGACGTTTCCTTATCCCGCGATGCGTTTATGACTTTATTGGAAAGCACGCACCTTCTTTCCAGCGGTGGCGCGGTCATCATAGACATACGAAGGTACGACGAAAGAGTGTACTATGGATCCGTCAGAGGTACAGTGCATATGCTCGTCGACCACATTCCAAAAGCGCTGTTGCTAGGCGACGAGGATTGGTTCCGTTCGTTTCGATTCCCAAAACCGAAACCAGAAACGTTTGTCGTTTTGTTAACGAGTTCTTCTTCGAGAGCGAACTGGGCGAGACAAGTCTTCAGCGACGCCGGCGTGACGAACGTGAAAACGTACTCGGTCGAAAACGGTTTCGCATGGGCGCAACATTCCAGATGTACGAAATACGAAATGTTCGAGGAAGGCGAGAAACCGCCTGAGATTATGGATTTGGGGAATAACCTGCCGTTTTCTCGAGCCAAAGGCGAGGGCGAGTTGCGGATCGAAAACGTGTTGGTGAGTTGATTGAAGTTCGTTACTTTAACAGAACATGAAGAAGAAGTAATAGCAGTAATAGTAATGATAGTAACGATAGCAGTGGTTTAGTTTAGAAGCAGTAGGAGCAGCGGCAGTTTGTAATCATTCGATAATACGAAAATCTCGAGATTTTTTGTTACTCTCATCAACGTCTCTTTAAGAGAAAAGGAGAAAAACCTCCGCCATAAGTACACCACAAGCCACATTCTTTTCACTCTCTCTCGTTGACAACAAAACAAGAGGAAGAACGCACAAAAATGACTTCATCGGGGAGCAACATTTCGATGATGTCCTCGTCTTCGAGGACGACTATGATGCTGGGAACACAAAATCATCGTCGTCGCGATCATCAACAGAAGAATAAGAATAAGAAGAAACCCAATGGCCTCGAGAGGTTGAATTATTTCATCAACCCGACGGGAAGAAATAATGATTACAGTAATAAAGCGTTAGAGTGGAACAATTCTTCTTTCTCCCTGAATACTTTGCAAGAAAACGCGGAAAAGTTTGTGAAGCACGTGAAATCTTATCGAATCACCCGAGTAGAAGAAGTTGAAGGTGAAGAAGAAGAAGGAAAAGAGAAGAAAAATTCGGCGTTGATGAGAGCTTCAACAACAGCAAAGAATAATAGCACGACGACAATGACGACGAGAAGAAGAAGAAGAAAAAATGACATTGAAATAGTAGAAGATATTATTGAAGGAGACGAGGACAATAATGAAGAGGAAAATTATACGCTCGTGTGCGCACAAACGTACGAAACCGATCGAGAAACGAGAGACTTAGTATCCATGGAAATAGCGCAGAAAGGAGTGCTGCTCGGGTCGTTGATGATGGAGAAAGTGTTGGAGCGAGGCTGGTGGGACGACGCGATGGACGAGTCTTCAGCCAGAACCGCCTTGGATGCATCTCCAGCGTTAGAATTCCAAGCGTTAAAAAGACAACAGAGAAGAGATTTAAACGCAACTGTTCGTCAAGCAATTGAAGAAGAGTTGGGAACGACTATCGATTTCAAAACGCTCGTGAAGAACGTCATCGAGAAGGTTTTCAAAGAAGCCTCAGGGGTGTTACCAAATGAAATACTCTTGACGCAAAGAATGTCAGATGAGATTGTCAGGGACGCGTTGGCTTCTCCGAAAGTTAGTTTGTACAAGAACACGCTTCTATATTTGTCGGAAAACGAGGAGGAGTTTGCCATCTCGTCTTCGAGAAGAGATTTTAGCATCCAAGCCGAGTTCGAAGCTAAAAGAGTTTCGTCGACAAATAATAATAATTTGCACCCTTTAGCGGTGGTAACGTTATCGATTATCGAAGATATGTCCGTTTCGATTTCAGAAGGCATTACGAAAGCCGTGTTGTCGACGAACGCATTTGGTCTCGTCTCAAACTTGAAATCTTCGAGAGTTTTGAACAAGTTTCGCAACCAACAGAGATTTTCAAAGTTTCTCTTCGATAACTATCGGGACGTGGAGAATATTTTCTCGGATAGGTTTGAGTTGTACGGATATTACGCGGAAACTGATCAATTGATCAAACGAACTCTGTTCATGCAAAGAGTCAACGAGTTGGAGAAATTAAGAGGTTTACGATACCTCGTTTCCATCGTTCTCGAGGCGTTGGATGTTTTCGTGCCTATTATGTTTCAGGCGTGGCGAAACGCGACTAAAGTAGCCACCTACCTCCTCGTAGTCGTATTGGGAAGGAGCATTGGGTTAGTTTATCGAGGAATCAAGGACGTAGTGGACGATTCGAGAAATCGAAATAGCGCCTTTTAATACGATCATATCCATGACTTTTCTTTTAGTATCATTTATGAATCTTTTTCAGCTCTCTTCTCGAGTATATTAGTATTACAATATCATCTCACAGCCGGCGACCGAGTGCTAGAGACTTTTCTTCTTATTCGTTTTTCGTTTTATTATGTCTTCTTTCCTTTTCCTACTGTATTATTGCAAATTGAACATCCGTCTCGCCAGGTTTCTTTGAATCGACCAAGAGTCAGTCCCAACGTCTACGTTCGCTTGAGAGTTCATGGACGTCTTCGCGATGTCCACTTGTAAAGCGAGCTCGTTATTTCTGTGACGCACAGTCGTGATGTCCCCGATTTGATCGGCAGTGCCCATATCTTTCACGAATTTCATAAATTGAATGAAAATACCCGGCAACGTGCGGTAACTCGCATAGTTTATGCCAAACTTTGCCGCCTCTTCTTTGACAATTTTCGCGATGGCTGGGTAGTGGACGAAGCAAATCGCCGGGAACAAATGGTGCTCCACTTGCAAATTTAACCCACCGGTGAAAAAGTTTCCGATTCTTCCTCCCCAATCAGCGGATGTGACTAATTGCTGGACGCCCCAATCTCTTTCCCAAGCTTCACCGCCGGTATCTTCCGGAACTTTCGCTTCTGCAACGTTGTGAGAAACGGCAAAAGTGCACGCCAGCACCATACCTTGGACGGCAACAAACGAAGCAATACCGGCGAGAACAGCAGACGTGGCGTGATTCGCTAACGGCGCCAAAAGCAAACCAAAGTGCGCAATTTTACCGATAACCACAGTGGATAACTCTAGAGCAGTCGCGCCGTGCAACTTTGCGCCTTCAGTGTCTTTCGTAAACAAACCGACAATATCGCCAACTTGAAACGCGACTTGCATCAACGGAAACGCGAGAAACAAATACAAGTGTTGAAATTTATGAAACCACTTTCTTTCTCTTCTAGCATCAAAGCGTAACAACGGCATCGCTGTGAAGACATCTTGATCTAAAGCGTTATCGTTGCAGTGGATGTGATGCGAAACTTGGTGGTGGTACCTCCACATCAACGAAGATCCGCCGATTAAATCGTCTGTCAAGCCTAACAAGTTGTTGACGACTGGAGACGGACTCATAGCACCGTGGTTGGCGCAATGTTGGATGGTCAAACCGATCCATGCGCCGGAAAGTCCGAGCAACGCGCCAGCTAACACCGAAGGAAACGCGTAATAAATTGAGTACGCGAACACAGCAAAACCCAAAATCACGCACGTGGCAAAGTCCCCTCCTTGTCTGTGCTTGTTCTTACCTTCCTCAGGAAACAATTCCGTGCGAACTCTTGTTCTAATCGAGTTATATAACGGTGAATCGTTCGGTCTTGGTGACTTTGGCACCGCGTCGACTGGGAAATCTTTCAATACCGGGAGCATGCGAAACCTCGCCACTGCGACTTCTGGTCTCAAGTGATAGGACTCCAACAACGCCGTCGAGTCTCTCCCGATGGCTAAATTCAGCAACCAGTTTCCTCCGGGATGTTTCTCAAAAAACGGATCCAAATCGTACGCCACGTCTCTGTATATCGTCCACCTTTTATCCTTCCACTTTGGATCTGTCCACGGGTCCTCTTTCCCCGGTAAAGCCACGTCCGGTCTCGGCGCTTCCACTTTGCCAAAGATGCCCGGGATTGCGACCGCGGCGTTTTTCAAAGACGCGCGTCCTCTCTTTTGTTGTTGTTGTTGGTTTTTTCCGAGCGGAAAGTAGGCACTGCTGCCGTTGAGAATCACTTTAGTTGAGGAGGAGGACGATGGTGAAGGTGACGTCTTGAAGAGGACGCTCGTTCTGGTTCTGCTCGTCGTCGTCGTCGATCCTTTGTTATTGATCGATACAGAGCGACGACTAAAAAGAGATGCGCTACTGCTGCTGTTGCTCATCATCATCATCGTAATCGTCGTCGAAAGTGAGATGACTTGAGATGGATAAAGAAAAAGAATTTCGTGGTGTGAAGTGGCGCGCGTTCTGAGCGGGGGACTTGACTCGATACTTCGAATTTTTTTTTGTTTTTGCTTGTTTCGTGGTGGTGCGGACAACAGGAGGAAGAGAGATTTTTCGACTCGTCCCTCGAAAGGGAAGATCTCTCTTCTTCTCTTCTCTTTCTTCTCTCGACACCCCCTGCACAAACAAAAAAGAAACAAAAAAAAATTGGGCTTTTGTGGTCTCCTCCCGCATAAAAAAAAACACATATAGAGAGGGACGCGTGTGCGTATCCGATCCTCTGTTCTCGTCTTTCTGCGTCGCGGAGAGAAAAGAGAGAGAGAGAGAGAGAGAAAGAGAGGGTAAAGATAATAGAGAGCGTGCGCATCGGGGTGCACGGAGAGAGAGAGAGTGAGTGAGTAGG
>Ga0255761_10004066_pt1 | contig 13077 bp, 10 predicted proteins | sample 071ome_29_FD_179961 | JGI IMG/M metagenome (GOLD analysis project Ga0255761, IMG submission 179961) | Coastal salt marsh microbial communities from the Groves Creek Marsh, Skidaway Island, Georgia - 071407BT metaG (version 2) | ecosystem: Environmental > Aquatic > Marine > Intertidal zone >... | reverse complement strand
TAAATTTTTTTTACTAGATTTTTTTATCCTAATTTTTTTATTTTCTAGAAAATGCTCACGAAAAACCTGTTCGGCTATATTTGACAAATAAAAAAATATTGTGAATGACTTGGTTATGACGTAAATCTCTTCTGGTTTTAAATTTTTAAGAAGATTGAAAATATCATTTAAATATTTCTCGTTTTGAGTTGACCTATATTTTTTTGATTTTTGTCTTATTTCTTCGACTATTTTGTAGTACTTTATCCCAGCTTGTTGTTTAATTACATGACCCAATTCATTACCAAGAAGTTTTATAGTATTAGGCAGAGTATCGAATTGAATTGATATATTACAACCTCTCAGTACTTTGAATAAAGTCACTTCCAGTAGTATCAAAAACAATAGTATTTATTTTTGAAAAATCGATATCTGAAAAATTAGAATGCGGTGTTAGTACTAATAACATGTCATAGCTATTGAATGAATTCATTTGATCTTCTTTATTAATTTCATTGCCATACACAGTAAATTTCTCAACAAAAGGATCGAAATAAGATACATCAACTTTCTTTTCTAGAAGTAATTCGGTTATATCTATAGCTGGTGATTCTCTCATATCACTAATATCTTTTTTGTAGGCTACTCCCATCAATAATATTTTTGAGTTGTTCAGTATTTTTCCATTTTTATTAAGAATTTCACTAACTTGACCAACTACATATGCAGGCATTGAGTTATTAATTTCTTGAGCTAACTCTACAAATCGAACTGGTTTTCCTATCTGACGTGTTTTAAAGGATAAATATTCTGGATCCACTGGAATACAATGTCCACCAACACCTGGGCCAGGTTTAAATGATTCAAAACCAAATGGTTTTGTTTTCGCAGCATTTACTACCTCCCATATATCGATATCAAGCATTTTACACAACATAGCCAATTCATTTATTAGAGCTATGTTGACATGTCTGTAAGTATTCTCAAGTAATTTGACCATTTCTGCTTCTTTAGTGCCTCTTACCAAAACTGTATTATCTATTATTGACTCATAAAAAGATTGGATTTTTTCAGTTGAAATATCGTTGATTCCACTAACTATCTTTGGAGTATTTTTAAATTTCCAAACTTTATTGCCTGGATCAATCCTCTCTGGTGAGTACCCAACAAAGAAATCTTCACCTGCTTTTAATTTTGAAGTATTTTCTAAATTAGGAATTAGAACCTCAATTGTTGTACCGGGGTAAGTAGTAGACTCAAGAATTATAACTTGGTTTTTAACTAAATTTTCACCGACAGTCTTTGCTGCATTAATTACAAAAGATAAATCAGGCTGATAATCAGTTAAAGGTGTTGGAACACTTATTACTATATTTTGGCATTTTGAAAGTAATTCACTTTCTGATGTTGATTGAAGGTTATTAAGTGCATTAGATAATTCATCATTTGAAATATCTTCTATAGGTGAGATTCCATTGTTAATCGTTTCAACTCTTTCAGAATTAATGTCATAACCAATAACTTTAAGGCCTTGTTTTGATGACTCTACTGCCAATGGAAGACCTACGTAACCAAGCCCAACTACTCCCAAGTCATATTCAAATTTAGTATTACTTTTCATTAAAATCCTCAAATATCCTATTGGACGTTTTACCGTCCCATAATTCTATTTCTTTGTAAGAGACAATTTTAGTATTTAAAGAATCGTTAATTTCATTAACAATATTTTTATTTACCCCAATTACTTTATTTGTACCTTTTTCAACAGTAATAGGTCTTTCTGTTTCCTCTCTCAAAGTGAGGCATTTTTTATTTAGAAAGGTGGTTTCTTCTTGTAATCCACCAGAGTCTGTTAAGCAAAGTGAAGAATTATAAACTAGATTTAAAAATTTAATATATGGCTGTGGATCAATTACTTTAAATTTAGATGTATCAATATTGTTACTATTAATATAATCTTTAAGCCTTGGATGGGCTGGAATTAAAACATCATAATTGTTAGTAAATTCAGAAATACTGTCAAAAATAATTTGTAAATTTTGATCACTTAAATTTATTGGTCTATGTAATGTAAGAACAAAGTAATCTCTATCAATACCGAATATAGAGGGATCAAAATTATCTATTGAAGTAATCTGATCAAAATTTTTTACCAAGGTGTCAATCATTATATTGCCGACATTTTCTATTTTTTCTTCAGAAATATTCTCATTTAATAAATTTTTTACTGCATCAGACGAAGGTGTGTATAATTTATCACTAATTGCATCAACCATTATTCTATTTCTTTCTTCAGGAGCAAATAGATTTCCAGATCTAAGTCCTGCTTCAACATGGAAACAATCAATTGAATTATTTTTAGAAGCTATAGCACCTGCAAGCGTTGAAGTTACATCTCCAAAAACAAATAAACTTTTAACATTACTTGCAATTAAATGGTTATCCAATTCTGTAATCATTGTTCCTAATTGCAGGTTCATTGATTTTTTTTGAATGTTTAAATTTATGTCTGGATTTCTCAAACCTAAATCTTGAAATATATCATCTGACATATTCTTATCCCAATGCTGTCCAGTATGAATAAAAAGAACCTTGATGTCATTTTCCTCAAATTTGTTTAAAAGTGGTGCAACTTTCACAAAGTTTGGCCTTGCACCAACAAGCATTGCTGTATCATATTTTGTTTTAGTCACGATTACCATAATAGTAGGCATAAATATTCAAATTAATAACTATTATTGAATCAATGACTAAAGTTGTAATTAATTTATGTGGAGTAAAATCAAAAGGTGGCATTACTGTAGTTAATAATTATTTAACTCAAAATAACACTAATGATTTGTATGTGATTTATGACAATCTAGAGTTTAAAAAATATATTGACAACTTTAACAGTCAATATATTACAACAAAACGAATTTTTCACCCTTTTTTAAATCTTTTTCTAAATAAAGACATTAAAGAAAAAATTAATACCTATGACTACATAATACATTTTGGAAATTTTGGATTTAAGACAAATATTAAGTCATACACATTAGTACAAAATATTCTTCCATTAGCTAAGCCCCTATCGTCATTTAGAAATTTTGTTCTAAATCTTCTTTATAAGTATGCTTTTAAAATATCAGATAAAATAATTGTTCAACAAAAACATGTTGAAAAGTTAATTCCAAATCAATATTCAACAAGAATAATTGGTTCAATTGAAATAGAGTCTATTAAACAATCAAATAACCAAGGATTTATAACTATATATGACAATAATAAAAATAAAAATCCAAAGTTTCAAAGAGAACTTTTAAAAGAAATTTCATCAAAGTATGACAAAAAAATAACTGTGGTTAATTTAGCAAAAAACAAAAAAGATGAAATTTATGACAGCGACTTTACCATCCTTGAAAATTTAGAACGAGATGAATTATTTCAAGTTTTTAAAATGCATTCAACTTATATTCATACAAGCGAATTTGAAACCGTGGGTCTTCCAATATATGAGGCTCTTGAAGCAGGTTTAAAAGTTGTGGTCCCAAATTTAGATTATTTAAATTTAACAAATGAAAATATATTTAAATATGAATTTGGAAATTATTTATCTGCAATTAAAGCATGCAATGAATCGATCAACTATTTAGAAAAAGTATATTGTGATGTGCCTATTTATCATGAAAATTGGAATTTAGATTAAACTTTCTATTAACTTTATTGCTGAAAAATTGCTATTGAAATTTTCTATATTTAATTCAAGTCTATTCTCTCTAATATTTTCAAAATAATTTTCTAATTCATTTTTAGTAGTTTTACTATTTATTATTTTAAAGTTATCAAATAAATCTTTAAAATTGTAAAGTGGGTCATCTGCAATTTCTGCAAAATGCAAAACAGGCTTTCCTAAAGATATATATTCAATTACCTTGCTAGGCATTTGATATTTATTAAAATTGCCAATCGATAACAACACATGCATTTTGCTAACCATAACATCAAGTGCAACTTCTCTTGGTAATGTATCAAAAAATTGATGGGATGAAATATTATTTATTGATGAAAAATATTTTTTTGATTCATTGTTTATATACCATTCATGTTTAATATCATCATTTAAAAAATTAGCAATACTAATTATGTAGTTATCAGGTTCCCTGATAGATTTAGTAAAAGCCCCAAAATAGCCGATTTTTAATGGAGTATCTTCATAATTAAAGCTCAGTGAATTTTTAATTCTTTCTTTATTCAATAAAGCTATCGGATAACCAACAACAATTTTTGTTCTATCAATATTGAATTTATTTTGATGCAATTCTGCGACTTCATTATGTGTAAAAATAATTTTTGAGGCATTTTGATAAAATTTTTTCTCATAATATTTGTTTAAATAAGAATAAATAATTTTATTATTTTCAGGAGAATTAATTTTTAATGAAAAAGGATCACCAATATCCATGTACCAATCAGCATTAACTCTTTTTTTTAGTATGTAAGCACACAGATGTGAAGTAAATGGCAGGCTGACTGAAATTAAAATGTCGAATTTATTTTCAATACTTTTTCTGTTCTTAAATATTGTAAATACCCAAAACATTGCATAATCTGGCCACGAAAATGTTTTAAATAAAAATCGGTAAATTTTCTTTAATATTGAATAAATAGTTTTTTTAAGATAATTATTAGATGAATCCTGAGAATCTTTTCTTACTTTGTTTATATTTGATGAAAATTGTTTATTTCCAAAGTAAAGGACTTCATAATTTTTGTTTGTTTTAATGGGATTAGTACCAGTCAAAACTGTTACTTCATGGCCTCTGTTAATTAACTCATCAATCAACAAACCCCATCTAGTTGTCCTCGGACTTACGAAAGGTAAAAATTGATGAGATACAATTAAAATTTTCTTATTTTTCATTTTTTTGTAAATTTAGGGCAAAAGCAATTGCAATTGCTAAATGAGCTGCTATTTCTTCAGCTTGATAAGAATATATAAATAGAATCGATATAAAGCTTATCAACAAATAAGGTTGTATAGGTGTAGTTCTAAAAACTAATCTTCTAAATAGATCAATCAAAATATAAAGAAACCACAAGAGTCCTACTATGCCAGTTGACATCAAGATATTGGCATATAGATTGTTGAATGAAACAACTTGTCCTGGATTTCTATAAATTATTTGATTTTCTTGTAATTTCTTTGTTGCTTCATCAGCAGCATAAGAAAATGTTATATTTGAATATCCATATCCATCTCCAAAGACTGAGAAACCTTGATCTTGTATATATTCAATTAAAAAAGCTGTGTTGGAAAAGGCGTCAAGACCTTGAGATGCAATTTCCTGAAACCTACCAAAAGTTGCTTCTGAAACATTGGGTGAACTTTTTAATTCATCTAATTTATTCTCTGTATAACAAACACAGTCTTCAACTGTTTCGAAGCAACTATTATCATCTGGAGGAAACTGATATGAAAAAATACTGGAAGTAAAAATTGTAAGAATAAACAACGTAATTAAAGCAATTAAATTAAAATCAAATTTTTTATTAATGACTAAAATCATTGAAACCACAATGATAGAAGCAAGCAAGAAAGCTATCACCCCTGTCAAGCTTCTACTTAAAACAATACTCAAAATTGGAATCGCTGATAAAACATACCAAATTTTCTTAGTTTTGCCCATATAAAAAAAATATGGTAAAAAAGGAACAGTCCATATTGCTAGAAAACTGGGTTCTCTGAAAGTTCCATAATTTCTTAAAATATTACATGCCCGCACAATAGGTTGTGTCCAACCACCTGAACCAGGCCTTGTTCTGGGGAAATCGCTAAAACCATACACATAAGAAAAGTAACTAATCAAAGATAGAATCGATATAAACAAACTAGACATTAGAAAGAAACTTAAAATATATTCAAAACTATATTTTTTTAGTATGTAATCAAGACAATAAATAACAAGTAAAAAGAATATAAGTCTTAGAAGTCTAAGACTTATATATTGGACATATGTTGTACTGGCGTATTTAGGAAGAACAATATCATTAAAAATTGACTGGAGTAGAGTAATAAAAATTCCATAAAAAACCCAATTTCTTATTGATACAAAATTAAAGCTAGAAACTTTTAAGCCTAAAAATTGCAGTCCAACAAAGACAGAAATCAAAAAAGTCACACCCAACCAAAAAATTGGAATATTGTTTATTGAATATGCATCAAGCCCTTCAAAGACTAAAAACAATGTTAATGAAAATAGTAATATTTTTGAATATTGTACCTTCAACTTATCCTCTTGTACCCGTTAGAAAACTTAACTTTAACTCCCTTATTTTCTTCACCCCATGAAGTATATGCCTGAATATCAACGTTATTAGAAAAATCTTCAATACTTACTTCTCCATCTTTAAAAACTATTTTCCTGTAAATTCTCTTTTCATTAAAGTCAGCAAAACCTAGAAAATTATATTTATCAAATTGCAATACTTCTCCATCGCCCATATAGCTTAACTTGAAACAATCGAATTCATCTTCTTTAGGAAATTGAATTTTTGCATTTGGTCCCCAGTGGTAATCAAGTGATCTAAATTTATTTCTAGTTTCAATATCATCAGTATATGTACCTGTTCCTGGATCTCTTAATATCCAAGAATTATTTGTAAAACATTCGATTGAAAGTTGATCATAGTGTGAATGACCACCAATACCATTTTGTCCAATAGGGCCGCACCTAATGCTAAAATACTCATCATCATTTCTCCAAATGTATATACCAAAATTTTTGAAACAATAACTTTGATAATCTTTTGTAAATACTTTGATTTTTTTGTGAGTAGCTTTTTGAAAGTTGTCAAAAGAAGGAATAGTAGATTTTATTTCGTAGGTAAATTTTTTTTCCTCTTGATAGAATTCTGATTGTCGATATAAATTTGTAATTATTTCAAACAACCAATTCATTTTGAGTGGTGCATCTTCGTCGAATGCAAAATAAAACAATCTGCCAGAATCATTATCCCCTATTTGAGACAATTCACCTTTATTCATTAACTTTGATAAAAGGACATAATTCGACTTGATAATATCATCAATTTTTTGAAGAATCTCTGCATTTTTATCCATTTCTTCGATCACAAGCCTGCAAATGATAAGTGCTTCAGTTACAAAAGCTGAATAATGTGAAGAACCTTCAAAATTAGTACCATCTTGATAGAATTGATTATTCAATTCTAATAACAATTCATTTTGATAGTATTTCCATTCTTCTTGATCACTTTTAAAAGTAAACGTTGCGATAGTCAATAAAATTGAAGTAAGTTCAATCAAATAATGATTCCCAACTACATTGCCTTTGTTTTCTAAGTTGTTTATTGTGTATTCATAGTGCTGACTAATATAGGAAAATATTAAATCTTTGTTATTGCCTAAGATTTCTGCAATTTTTTGTTCGGCTTCAATATTAAATAAGTGAAATATTAAATTGATATTCCTTATAGCAACATCCATGGGGCTACTCCAATAAATTGAAGGGAATTTATTAACATCAATTTTTCCTGATTTTGCTTTTTGTAAATATTGCAATCTTGAAGCTTCATAAGGTACTTTTACGTCTGCGATATTAAAAAAAGCTGGTTTTAATTTTTTGTTGGAAAAATCATAATTTGAAAATATATCATTTGAGATTTCATAATTATCTGTAAATTTCCCAAATATTTGAATTTTTTCGTTCAAATTAATTTTCTTTTCCAAATGTATAGCCCCTAGGCATTCTCTTAAAAGAAATTGTTGAAAGTTAGTATTTCTTCTTTCGAATTTTCTAAAATTTGATGGAATCTCAGTATTGGTTTTAATGTAGTATTTTGCGTTATATTTTAATCTTCTGAGGAGTGTTTTTAATTTATCCATATGACCTTCTAAAACTATAAGTCGTAAGTCCAGCAATTATAACTTGTGAAATAATTATTGATAAAACTGCAGGATTCTTTCCAATGTTATGCATTACGAAATACGTAATAAATGAAAGCACAGCTCCAAAAATAATAGTTTTTGTTAAATTAATTTCAAAATTAAGAGCTCTTGAAAAAATAATATTTATCCGTGACCAAACCATTAATGGAATACAAAACAATATTTGATATGTGTATTCTGATACCATATCAAACTCTTCACCTAATAAAGTTATGAAAATGGTGTTAGCAAAATCTTTAAAGAAGAAATAAGTAATTGGAATGAGAAAAGAAGCTAAAAATACTTTAATTAGCTTCGTCCTAATTGAATTTACTTCATTTTGTTTATTTGCTTTTGAAAGTTCTGGAAATAGAATATCTAAACTAGCAGCCAAAAGTTGAAAAATAATTTCTAAAATTCTTCTGGACCAAGCTAATACACCTAGAACAGATCCAGAATAAAATAAGCCTAAAAGCACTATGTCTAATTCAGAGATTAATGCACTTGAAAATGTTGTTAGGACCATCTTCTTACCAGATTTTTGTAATTTGTTTTTTACATTTGGAGTAGATGTTGTTTTAAATTTTTTTTCGTTTTTAGGTATTGAAACATGAGCAATAATAAAGAACAATGCCAGCATAGAAACCTGAAAAACTATCAAAAAGATAATCGAAAAACCTTGAAGCACTATTATCCATGCACCAATTCCGTAAAGTACTGTTCTAACAAATATTTGTTTTGAACTAGTAACGAAATCCCCTCTGGACTGAAAAAAAGCAAGTGCTACATGAATTAATTCATTAAATACAAAACCCATTAAGAATAATGCTGTCATAGAAAAATCTCTTTGAAACAGTAAAGTTACAGGAAAGAGTATTAATAATGTAATGAAAAAATTTCTAATAATTATGTAATAAGAATTAACAAACATAAGTTTTGAATCTTCATTGTTTTGAGCTAAAGCCTTAGTTACAACTAAAGCAAGAGACATAACAATTGCAGTACCAATTAATACTGAAAGACTTTTTGAGGAAGCATATTCTCCATAAATTTCCGCACCATATTCTCGACTAATAATCGTTATTAAGAAAAAATTAACAATTAAAAGGGTTAATTGCATAATGGAAATATAAAAGGTATTTTTTTTCCAATTTTTTATCAATTTAATCTCCTGCTTATATGCCATTTTGCTAAATTAGCTAAATACCATTTTTTTTGAAAATCTTGACCTGAAATAACCTTATTCAAATATTTTTGATCAAATAATCCAGTAGTTGAATTGAACTCTATGATTACATCATAAAAATAATTTTCATCTTTCTTGATCCATTCACCTACAGGTGCTCTAAAACCTTGTTTTTTTCTGCTAAATATTTCCTCAGGAATATGATTCGACGCAACTTTTTTTAACAAAGGCTTTGTATTGTTTTTATCAAAAATAATACTTTCAGGAATTGTAAGTACATATTCAATCAATTTATGGTCTAGAAATGGTACTCTAGCCTCAATAGAAGACTGCATAACTAGCTTGTCCATACGCATTAAAAGTAATTCAGGTAACCTAATTTGTAAATCTATGAGTGTCATCCATTTTGTTAAATATGAGTTTTTATTTGAAAAGTAATCATCCCACTTATTATCAACATAATGAATTAATTCATATTCTTGAGTAATCCCTTCAACTAAAAGATTATTTATTTCTGGTAGATTAAACCCTAACGCACCTCCTGCAAAAGAAGTCCTATTAAGCAATATATTTGATATTAAATTGCCTCTATGATTTTTAAAGTTAAAACTATTTAATCTGGAATTTGTTATTGGCCTCAAGTAATTGTTTAGCTTCATAAATCTGATCCAATGGTCATATCCATAAAATAGCTCATCTGCACCTTCACCTACTTGTACAACCTTAATTCCATTTTCTTTAGATGATTTACCTAAAAAATATAGTGGAATGCCAACTTCATCACCAACTAAATCATCTTGATAGAATGCATAATTCTCAATAATTTCTTTGAAATCTGAATATTGTATTTTATCTTCAATGAGATTGACACCTATGTGAGAGGCAGCAAATCTTGCCTCATCTGTTTCTCCTTTGTATCCTTGAAAATGTTCTTGATAATCAATATTGAAACTCTTAACGGCTGAATTTGTATCCTTACTCATAATTTTTCCAATTAAGGAAGAATCTAATCCACCAGATAAAAATAATCCAACCTCAACATCGCTTACTTTTCTGTACTCAACAGATTCAATTAGTAATTCTTCAACTTTTAATATTGCTTCATTTTCAGTAATTGAATTATCGACTTCAATAGAAAACGGATCCCAATATTTATTTTTTAAAATACTTTTATCTTTATTAATAATCACGTACTGACCTGGTTCTAATTTTGAAATGTTTTTGTTACCTGTGCTACTGCTTGGTACTGATAAGTGCCTTAAATATGTAATGTAGGAATCAAAATCAGCATTAAAAGGAATCATTCCAGACTGTTCAATAGCTTTTAATTCAGAACTAAAAATAAATATTTCATCTACAAGTGAAAAATACAGAGGTTTAATACCTACTTTATCTCTAGCTAAAAAAAATGACCCTTCAAGAGAGTCATAGATTGCAAAGGCATATTGGCCTCTTAATAAATCGAGAATCTTGCTTCCAAAATAGATAAATCCCTCGAGTAATACTTCAGTGTCTCCATCTGTAGAAAAACGTACACCTTTTCCTTCAAGTATTTTGCGAATTTCTCTAAAGTTATAAATTTCACCATTGAACACAATTGAATATCTCTTGTCTCTTGAATGCATTGGTTGATTTGAACGCTTATCAAGATCAATAATTGATAAGCGAGTATGAATTAAAGCAACATTTTCATCGATATAATCTACTTTAGAAAAGTCAGGACCTCTATGTTCTAAAGATTTTTTTATTCTATTTGCTAATTCTGGATTTATCTTTGAATGGTCAAAGTTTACAATTCCAGCTATTCCACACATTAATTTAACTTTAATGTTGAATTTATTTAATTGATTAACAATAATTTATATAGTTTATGATATAAATGATGTTGAAAAGATTAGTTGATTTAGGAATATTGATAATATTTAGCCCAATTATATTTATTTTTTTAATATTAATTTCTTTAACTTTGCTAATAAAACAAGGTAGGCCAATTTTTTTTATACAAAAAAGAGTTGGGAAAAACAATCAATTATTTAGATTGTACAAATTTAGAACAATGGAAACTACTGCAGAGGAAGATTTTCACAAATCACATTATCTTGACTTAGCTAAGGGTAAACAAATTGAACCCAATAACTCACCCCTTGAACCAATAAGAATTGAAAATGACGATAGAATTACAGGTGTTGGTCGTTTTTTAAGAAAAACATCACTAGACGAACTTCCTAATGTACTGAATGTAATTTTTGGAAACATGTCTTTAGTGGGCCCCAGGCCTTTGGTAGATTACGAATCTGAATTATATGGTAAATATAACGAAAAAAGAAATTCTGTTTTACCAGGTATTACTGGGTTAGCACAAGTTCAAGGAAGGTTAGATCTAAGTCTTCAGGAGAGACTTTACTGGGACTTAAAATATATTGAATCTAATAAAACGATAAATGATATATCCATAATACTAAGAACGATTGCCTCTGTTATTAAAAGGAAAGGTGCAAATTAACTAAGTTTGATATACTTATCAGCAATTGCATCGACATTAGCAAATTTATTATTTATCTCACTAATATTTTTATAAACTTCATTAATATATTCTTCATCTTCTAATAATTGCAACTTTGAATCTAAATTATCTTCATTTGGTGAAATATTGATACCTAATTCATATTTATCTATAAATTTTGCAAGACTAGATTCGGGATTTGAAAACCCAATTAAGATTTTGTTCATTTTAAGATAATCGAACGTTTTACCTGGAAAGCCTTCTACAGTTATTTTTGGAGATAGGGAAACTAAAGCAAAGGGTATATGATTAGTTTTTTGTACTAATTCATCTCTTGAAACAAATCCATTAACAGTTACATTCATAGACTCTCTACTGGCAATTGATTCAAATTGGCTACCGCTTCCATAAATGGTTAACTTATATTGTTTATCTGATTTAGAAAATAAATCTAAAAAAGACTCAACATTTTGAGGAGTGCCAAGATTACCTGCGTACATAATTTCTTGAGTAATTTTTGAACATTTTGGAGATTCTTTTTCATTTGCAAAATGGTAAATAACACTTATTTTTTCCAAATTAATTTTACGAGCGTCAACAAGATAGTGCTTCATTTCATCTGAATTAACTACTACTTCATCTATTATACGAAGGCAAAAATTGTCCACTTTTTTAAATGCATTAAGTAAGAAGTTTGAATTCAGCTCATTTAATTTTTGTGCAATTTCTGGATAGAGTTCCCAAATTGAATAAATTGTTTTTTTCTTTAGTATTTTTTTGGTAAATATAGCAATCAAATTCATAGTAGGTGGATAGCTAAATATAAAAATAGTATCAAAACTATTTCTATTTCTAACTAGGTAAATAATCGATTTAATATGGTAACTAATCCATTGACTAAATCTTTTTACCCTGCTAAAAGACCTTTTTGATGAAGATAAATGAGTGATTTTTACGTCTTTATAATTTGATACATATTTATTTTTTCCAATTTCATTAAGACCTTCTTCAGAAAACTTTTTTGAGTCAAATCTATATTGAGGTGTAGAAGCCAGAATTTCAATATCTAAGTTTCTTTCTTTAAATTTTGATGCAATGTCTGCAACTAATTTTCCTGTTGAGACTTGGTCTGGAGGAATTGTCAGAGAATGGAATAATACCCTATTCATTCCTTAAAGGACCTACTTGTATCAAAAGGGTAATCTGAAGGCAAGTGTCTTCTAAAATTATTTGAATTGCTTAATTCAATTAAATCATTAACGATAATCTCAGATGAATTTCCTTCGCCAAATGGATTTTTCCAACCTCTTTTTAATTTGCTAACCTCATCAATGATCTCACCAATATTTGCATACTTAACTGTAGGATCAAATTTAATAGATGCTTTTACATCATAAACTTCAGGTCTTTCGGTAGAATATCTCATTTGAATAGAAGGAACATTTAAGATGCAAGCCTCTTCAACTACTGTCCCAGAATCTG